>Ga0307991_1003525_pt1 | contig 10095 bp, 4 predicted proteins | sample EllFjometagen131_FD_203146 | JGI IMG/M metagenome (GOLD analysis project Ga0307991, IMG submission 203146) | Marine microbial communities from Ellis Fjord, Antarctic Ocean - #131 | ecosystem: Environmental > Aquatic > Marine > Unclassified | place: Southern Ocean | collected 2014-10-08 | reverse complement strand
TGGAACAGGAAAGCCGATTTACCATAACCGGCACGATAGGTTCGAAAATAAACGTCACTATCGATCAGGATTCCAAGCGGGAGACCGATCTCGAAAACACGATAAATATCTCATATAAGGGCACCGAGGACGATATCATCCAAAAGATCGAGGCTGGCAACACGAATCTATCCCTTCCCGGCGCGACATTCGTGGGTTATTCCGAGCGTGTCGAGGGCCTTTTCGGCATAAAAAGCCAATTCCAAATAGGCGACCTATCGCTCACCGTTATCGGCAGTCAGGAAAAGGGGCAGCACGAAAGCACAACCATCAGTGGGCGGTCTTCTGTGCAACCGACGGAGATCGACGATTTCGGATACCGCGATCTAACCTACTTTTGGATCGAAGAGGAATTCGTCAACGAGCTTCTCGGTTCGGGCCTCGATATTGGCGACTCGATTATCGAATTCAAATTCTATATCGACGATCGAAATACATCGAATAACATTTCGATGAACGCCATCAAGGGCGAGGCGATGCCACATCCCGGCGAGACATTCATCGAGAACATCGGACATATCGGCTTTTTTCATATTGTCGATCAGCAGGAATACCAGATCGTCCGAACACAGGGGTGGTTTCGGATGGTCGGGTATAACACGCTTCGCAGCGATTACGGCATTGCGTGTCAATATATCATTCGGGACGCCGTCGGCGGTTTGGATTCTGTCGGCTATGATGTTGGAACGGACTCGACGACGTTCCTGAATCTCATTCGACCGCCCAACATGCTTCCCGAAAACCCATGCTGGGACAATACATGGCGCAACATATATTCCCTCGGCTCGTCGGGCCTCGATCCAGATAATATCGAGGTGGAGATATTCCTTTCGCCGGTAAATAACAACATCACATCCGATACAACGCAGTCGCCGCCACTTCCTTTGGTGGAGGTTTTCTGCCTCGATAAGGTTGATCAATACGGCAATGCGAGTCCGGACGGAAAGGTCGATCGAACGCGTTACGACATCGGCCAGGGATTTCTCGTTTTTCCGGTGCTTCATCCATTCGACCCTTCGGATATCGAGGAGAGCCAGCTCTTTTTCGGCGCGAATACAGGGCGAAATTCTGCGATGTATAACAGCACGTCATCGTCGGAGATAAACTCCGATCACAAATATGTCATACGGGTGAAAACCGGCTCGCGCCAAAATCCTATGAGCCTCGGCAAATTCAACATCATGGAGGGATCGGAGATCGTCAAGCTCGGAGGAAGAAAACTTCAGAAGGGCATCGATTACCGCGTGGACTACCAGATCGGACAGATCACATTCCTCACCGATGAAGCGCTCAATCCGAACGTCGATCTGAACATCGATTTCGATTATGAACCGTTCTTCATGCCCGAACAAAAAGCGCTTCTCGGCACACGGGCCGAGTATCGATTCGGCGAGAATAGCTGGCTCGGCGGAACCGTGCTATATAAATCTACGACCAGCGCCGAAAATCGCCCGCGCGTGGGACGTGAGCCATCGCGCTCTTTTATTTGGGACACCGACCTCAGACTCGATTACGAGGTTCCAGTTCTCACTTCTCTGGTCGATGCTATCCCGCTGGTTCATACCGACAGACCGTCGAGAATCCTCTTTACCGCCGAGGTCGCGCAGGTTATCGGAAATCCAAATACAAAAAACGAGGCATATATCGACGATTTCGAGGGCGTGCGAAACATATTCTCGATCGAGGTGCGAAGGACTATATGGCGCCTTTCATCGTCGCCGTTGGAGAAGACCCAGGAGAACCGGGGAAGGATCATCTGGTATAACCCCACCGATAAGGTAAATGTCAAAGAGATATGGCCGAACAAGGAGGTCGCGACGGAGGACTCGAAGACCAATGTCCTCGTTTTGAGCATAAATGATACCTCCGGGGTTCACACCACCGATGCATGGGGCGGCGTAATGCGCTATGTCGCTTCGGGTTATCAAGACCAAAGCAGGTCGATGTTCCTCGAGGTATGGGTGCGCGGCAACGATGGAAAACTCCATTTCGATTTCGGATCGATCGACGAGGATATCAACGATAACGACGAGATCGATTCCGAGGACGAACCGATCAACGGCATCCGCGACGGGATACTTACGACCGAGGAAGATGTCGGTATCGATGGTCTTCCGGACAATCTCGAACCGGGATATAACGGCTCCAACGATCCGAATAACGATAACTGGGATTGGGATCCCGACGATCCTGAAAACTACTCTCGTATCAACGGCACGGAGGAGAACGCTCGCGACCCGGAGGGGGGAAATAAGCCCGACACGGAGGATTTGAACGGCAACGATTTTCTCGACCGATACAATAACTATTTTGAATTCACGATCGATCTTTCCAGCGACGAATTCGAGGTGCCGGGAACGCGCTCATATATCGATGGAACAGGCGAGAAGTGGCGGCTATATCGGATTCCAGTGCAGGACTCGACATTCACGCTCGTCCCGGACGGCAAGGTCTATCGCCGCAAAGAGATCGGTGCACCAAATTGGCAGCAGATAAAATATATCCGTCTTTGGGCCGATAATATCGAGGATTCCACGAAGGTCTGGATCGCTCAGATGGACCTCGTCGGCAACAAATGGGAAGAGGATTCGAAGGAACTCGAGGTTACCACCAAGAATACCCACGAGGACGCCGATTATTTTTCGCCTCCGAGTGTAAGCGGCGAACGCTCCGTGACCACCGGTATCATGAGCCAGGAGCAGTCGCTTGTTTTGGTGTTCGAGGATGTTAAAGGTGGCGACACACTTCTGACGTCATGCACGACATTCGGTTCGGAATACATGAACCTCACGCTTTATAATCAACTCGAGATGTGGGTCTATTTGAACGAAGATGTCAGCGACGATTCGGTGATGTTCATTTATCGGATGGGTCGCGACCAGTATAATATGTATGAATTCAGGACCTTCCTTCAGCCCGGATGGGAAGATGATAACAAGGTCGTCATCGATTTTTCGGTTATCACGGCGTTCAAGGATCAGGTCTTCACCTCGCTTGCCGACACGATCTCCTCGAACGATATGGATCGCGTGATGGACCTCGAAAACGGCTCTTTTTATGCGATTCGCGGAAGCCCGACGCTTACGGACATTCGATACTTCGAGATTGGGATCGCCAATCCATATCCCTATCGGCCTATATCTGGCGAGATATGGTGCGACGAGCTTAAGGTTACCGACGTCCGCAAAGAACCCGGCTGGGCGGAGCGGTCGAGTTTTACCATCAATTTCGCCGATTTAATGGACTTAAACGGAAGCATCGAGCGCAAGGATAGCGAATTTCACAACCTCAACGAACAGGTCGGCAGCGGCGCGACATCGACCAGCGGGGGTGTTTCGGTAAAATTCAACACCCATAAATTTGCGCCGGATTCATGGGGACTTTCGCTGCCGCTTTCGTTGAATTTCGGGCAGACGGTATCCGTGCCGAGGCTCAAGACCGGTTCGGATATAAGCGTCCCGGACAGCCTTCGCGACGAAGAGACGACCCGCACCAAGCAATATTCGGTGAACGTCACGCAGCGGCTTTCACCGAAAAATCCGGGGTTGCTCGTCGGTTTGACGCTCGCCAGACTCTCTCACAGCGCGAGCGGTGGCCAACGGATCGAGAAAAGCCCTAACTACCCGGAAAACATAAGCCAAGATTGGAATGTTCGGCAATCATACGATATTACTCCAGATAAAAAATGGAACGTTCATTTGACAAAATGGCTTTTCGGAAACAGGAAAATCGAAGTGGATTCGATCCCGGAAAAATCGGATTCCGGCGAGGTCGATATAAAGGATTTTAAGACCGAAAAGGGCTTTTCCACTGCGGGTCGGGACAGCACCGAAGTGCCGGGATTTTTGGATTGGGAGCTTAATCTTGCGCCGACCGCACTGCGGTTCGAGACCTCCGCCGCCGCACGGATCCAAAAGCGCACCGACCGTTATGGAAGCGCGACCCGCTCGAACGAGAAGACGCTCGACCATACCACGACATTTAACACGAATATTATCGATCCTATTACCACCGGATTCACACTTAGGATGAAGCGCGATATCGGCGATTCGGCGCATTTCCGTTGGCGTCATCCGATTTCCATCGGCTCGCCGCTTACCAAAAGCATCACCGAGAACGTGCGCTTCTCCCCCACATGGACAAAATGGCTTACCCAGAGCTACGAATTCACATCGACATACTCGGAAAACACCGATCCACAGCGATATACCGATCAGTTCGGCAACGTCGATGTCTCGCGGACATATCGCGTTTCGATGGGTCTTCGTTGGCGCGAACTCACGAAGCTCTTAGGAGACACGGGAACCCCTTCAGCAAGGGATCCTCGAAAACCTCGCACATGGGAAAGGGATACGCTCGATCTGGATGAGGACAATGCCGCACAAACCCCGGACAAGAAAAGCGGTCTATCGCAAGCTATCGGCAGCGCGGCAGGTTTACTCGACCGCTTCGACGATGTCCAATTCGATTGGCAGCGCGACGACCGACGCGGACTTCCGAATCTTGCATCGAGGCCCTCGACCGCCTATCAGCTCGGTTTTACTACCGATCCGGGCGTTCCGACGGTCGTCGGCTCGACCGGCGTAACCTCGCAGATCGAGAGCAGGACAATCTCCGACAACACGACGATTCGCACAGGAATGCGCCTGCCGATGGACATCTCCGCTTCCCTGAAATATAATTACCGATCGAGCCAGCAATATAGCACCAACAATACGAAGGATACGCAGCTCTCTTTCCCCGATCTGACCGTCAATTGGAACGGCCTCGGAAAATACTTCTTCTTTCCGAAGCTCGCGAGCAATGTCCGAACCAATGCACACTATGTCCACGAAAAGAAGAAATCCTATCAATCCGGCGACCTCGTTACCCGATCGAAGAAACACGATTTAAGTCCGCTGGTTTCCATGAGCATCGGATGGAAGTTCGGCCTAAATACCGATTATTCCACGAATTGGCGCGACCAGAAGGATTATCGTTACAGCACAATAAACACCAGCGTAACGCACTCCTCCGAGATCACACACAAAGCCACAGCCAGCTATAATCTTCGCGGGTCCAAGGGGATAAAGCTTCCGATCTTCGGCACGATCCAATTCGAGAATTCGCTGCAACTATCGCTTTCCGTCCAAAATACGAGCCGCAAGAACGAGACATGGAGTGTCGGCTACGAGGATGATATCGCGCGGACACAGGACATCAGCGAATGGAGCATTACGCCATCCGCGAATTACAGCTTCTCGCGCAATATTCAGGGCGGCATGGAAATGAAATGGATCGACACGAAAGACAATAAACTTGGTAAGGTTCACCATGTTCGCGACGTCGGCATCTGGGTAGAGCTGAAGTTTTAACAGGCTCGGATATTGCATGATCACTTGCAATATTCGACTTGTTTGGACACATACTTGAGATTATAATTAGATTATTAAATGATTATTGAAACGGCTAATTACACCGAAAGGGGAAAAATGAAATCGAAGACAATCGTTCTTTGCGCACTAATTATGATGGCATCATTCGCTTGGGCGGCGGATTTCAAGGTTGGTTACATCAATTCAGAGCGGCTGCGCAAAGACTTTAACGACTTCATCGATGCACAAGCGCAATTCGACAAAGAGGTTTCGGTCTGGGAAAATGAGGCGAGAGAATTCGAGCAGGAAATCATCGATCTTCAGTCCGAGCTCGAGCAGCAGGCGCTTCTTCTTTCGGAAGATAAAAAACTCGAACGCAAAATGGTTATCGAGCAGAAACAAAAAGAGTATCAGCAGTATTTAGCCAAGATATTCGGGACGAACGGACTCGCCGAGCAACGTAATTCGGAGCTTACATCCCCCCTTCTCGATAAGATCAATCAAGCGCTGATCGATCTGGCGGAGAGCGAGGGATACGATCTTATCCTGGATGTCTCCGGCGGGAACGTAGCCTATATAGATGAGAATCTCGATATTACGGACAGGCTTATAGAAGACCTCGATAGCGAAATCTCCGACTGATGCTTGCGAGTGAGCTTGCCAAAGAACTCGGCTGCGATTATCTCGGACCTGGCGATCCGGAAATTATTGGAGTGGCTCCGATCGACGAGGCAACATCGAGCGATGTTGCATTCGTCCACAATCCGGTCTATCTGAAGCGGCTTTCATCGACATCCGCGGGTCTCGTTGTTTTGATGGATAAAAATATCCCGGAAGGTCGAAATTTCGCGGTCACGATCTCGGATAATCCCCATCGAAGCATGGCGCAGGCCGTGGACTTGCTCTATCCAGAGAAAATGATCGAGCCGGGAATCCATCCGTCGGCAGTTGTAGATCCGACGGTAAAAATTGGAAAGAATGTCTTTATTGGAGCGCGAGCCTATATCGGCGCGGAATGCGTCGTCGGCGACGGTTCGATAATCGGCGAGGGCGTTGTGCTATCCGATAATATTCATATCGGCCCCGGATGTCGGCTATATCCTAATATCACGGTTTATTCCGGGACATGGCTCGGCGAGGGTTGCATTATCCATGCGGGAGCTGTTCTCGGTTCGGACGGATTCGGATTCGCAGCGACCGAAGACGGAGTCCTCAAAATTCGGCAGGTCGGCAAACTGGTCATCGAACAGGATGTCGAGATCGGAGCGAATTCTACCGTCGATCGCGGCAGCTTCTCCGAGACGCGCATTGGAAAAGGCACGAAGATCGATAACCTTGTTCAAGTCGCGCACAATTGCAAAATCGGCGAGTTCTGCTTTATCGCGTCGCAAACCGGATTGGCCGGAAGCACCGTGATTGGAGATCGAGTGATGGTCGGCGGTCAGGTCGGTTTTGCGGGACACCAGAAAATCGGAGATGGATCGCTAATTTTTGCGAAAAGCGGCATCGCCAGCGATGTTCCTCCGGGAAGCAAATATTTCGGAATTCCGGCGAAGGAGAGCAACATCGTCCATCGTGAACATGCGTATATATCGCGCCTTCAAAAGCTTTTTAGGCGCGTGAGAACACTTGAGAAATTACTTGAAGACAAATAGTCTAACTAATTGATAGTAAAACAATAAGGGGTCTTTAATGAAACTGAATAATCTGCTTTTTCAGTTTATAATAATCCTGATAGCAATCTCTTTCACAGCTTTCGCGCAACCGGCTTCGACCGCTTCTTTTGGAAATCGGCTCGACGCGATGGCGGGAATGCAATCGGTTATCGACGGCGAGGGTAATGCAATCGATATCTTCGATATTTCCGATGGAGAAAATCCCGCAGCGAGCCATCACAATGAGGCGGACGGCGTGCCCGTCGAATGGCTCGACAAGATCGGCGGCGCGGATCGTTATGCAATGGACGTATCGTTCAAAACCCTCGAATATCCCGGACCGAACGACAACAACGGCGAGAAACGTTCGTGGTATTGGGTCGATGGCGTTGCGCGGATGATGGTCGAAAAGGGTTTTAGCAGCAATTTCTCGATGCGAATCAAGTTCAACGGCGGCTATCAAACGTTGCGGAAATCCTGGCAGGACGGATGGGCTCCGTGGCCTAATGAAGTTCGTCACAACTACTCGGCCGCGACGCTCGATTGGGACGACCTTCATGTTCGCGGAATGACCGCCGGAGCGGCCTCGGTGGAGCCTATCGGCGAGTTCTACGGCACATATCATTTCCCGTTCGGCCTCTCGATTGGAGCTGGCGGCGGTTATGCATTTTCCGAATTCGAGGACTTGTCCTATTATGGCGGCTGGCAGACGACGATGAAGGGCAATGTTACTGCATACCGCGCGAAATTCGGCGCGAGATATACATATCCCGACTACTCGGATTATTTCGCATTGGGCCTCAGTTATGGCATCTCTGGCGGCAAGGTCGATAACGAGAAGGACGACGACTACACGGCATATGAGGACGACGACTCGCGTTTAGGTCTTCAGGCGGAGTTTGGTTATCCTGAATATTTCAGTGGTGCAATCGGGTATGAATCGCGCTCGCTTGCGGAGGATTTTTATACCGATGCAACCGACACGGTCGCCGACGAATCGACCGACGATGTGTCATTGCTCAAGTTCAAGGCGCATTTCCTCGGAGACGGTATAAATATTCCGATCACTATCGGTTTCGATATCGATAATTGGTCAACCGACGGCGAATCCGAGAGCAATAAGATAAAGATAACTGAGAATATCACTGCTTTCGGAATCGCATCCGAGCCGGTAAAAGATATGCTAACGTTCGGCGCTCAATATGAGATGGGCAAAAGGCTTTACGAGTATCTCGATCCCGTAAAAGAAGCGCAGCTCGATTTCAGCCGAATATCATTCGGCACGGAGGTTTATCCCGTTCGAGAGTTCGGCGTCCGGCTCGGTTTCGAGATCTTCGAATACACAACCGATTTCTATAGTTATATCATACCTTACGTCGGTTCGATAAATAGGGGTTATATCATACCTTCTCTCGGTTCGATAGATAGGCTTCACTTTGTGCCGGATATCGAGAAGGGCAACGCGCTCACCGGCGGTTTCGTAATTCGCCTCGACGAGGACCGGCTTCTTATCGAGCTTTCCGCGCGGCACTATTTCGCCGACGAACCCGAGATTTATAAAGATAACGGTCCGAACCGGGACGAGGGCTTCGTCGGTCTAACCTATTATCTGAAATAGATTTCTGGCTGGAATGTTATATATAAAAAGTCTTATAATGCGTATTCTGTTTTTCGCATTCTCGATAGTATTGATATTTCTTACATCATGCGATAGAGGTGTTGCGCCAAATCCTCCTGTCAATTCCTATAACGATTTCGTCGCTCGATTCGTCTATGTCGGTCAGGCGGACGCGACATTGATTACTACACCAAACGGAAAGACTTTTCTTTTCGACGCAGCGACGGCATCGGGCGCGGAGGACTATCTTATCCCCCTTCTGGATTCCCTCAGGATAAACCATATCGATGTTGCAATCGCAAGCCACATGCACTCCGATCATATCGGCGGTTTCGACGATGTTTTCGAGGCCGTTCCACTCACAGGCTTCTGTTATGACCATGGCGGGGAATATCACACCGACGCTTACGACGACTATATCACAGCCGTTGCCGACAGGCGAAGAACGATCTCGATCGGTGACACTTTAAACATCGGCGAGGTCGAAATCGTCTGCTTCGCCAGCGGGGCCGAGGGAATGACTCCCATCGGTGAGAATGAAAAATCGGTGGCTATTATTATATCCTATAAGGGTTTCGATCTTTTCCTCGGCGGCGATCTCACAGGCATCGACAACGCTAATCAGATCGATGTCGAAAGTCATATCGCGCCGAACCTTCCGCAAGTCGAGTTATATCAATCCGATCACCATTCAAGTCGATATTGCAACAACGAAACGATATTAGCGGCTCTTCGCCCACTTCACAGCGTAATTAGTTGCGGAATCGACAATATGTATGGTTTTCCAACTCCCGAAGCGGTCGCCCGGATGTCTGTTTGGAGCGATATATATCGAACCGATTTAAGTGGCACGATAACTGTATCAGTTATCGATTCAAGCGATTATGTAATATCGACACAGCACTAATTATGAAAAAACACATTCCATTATTTTTGATCCTAATCGTTGTAGTATTCGTTTCTTGCGATGCTTGCGACAATCCTATCGAGCCGGAAGATATTCCACCGATGATCGATAATCCACTTTGGCCATGGACGCTAAATAGTTATTGGGAATTCGATATTTGGGAGAGCACCGACGGCGCAGAATTCGAATATTATGAGAAGTATAGAGTTGTTGATGTTTTCGGCTATGAGGATAATCGCGTCGCTGAGATCGAATTCACGAAATATACGGAGGACACCATTTTCGCCGATTTCACATTATGGTGGGGCAACACGGAAACCGGTTTATATGAATTCGCGCCATACGATGTGGAATTCGCGCCAAATCCATCGCCGAAATTGCTTTTCAAATTCCCCGCAGAGGATTTGGATTCCTTCCAAACCTACTCATACGATTTCGTAACCCCATACACGATGTTCTATTTCGATGCGGGCGTGCCGCCGATTATCGTTCCGTCGGGGACTTTCGAGTCTTGCGTTGGAT
>Ga0307991_1003524_pt1 | contig 10100 bp, 8 predicted proteins | sample EllFjometagen131_FD_203146 | JGI IMG/M metagenome (GOLD analysis project Ga0307991, IMG submission 203146) | Marine microbial communities from Ellis Fjord, Antarctic Ocean - #131 | ecosystem: Environmental > Aquatic > Marine > Unclassified | place: Southern Ocean | collected 2014-10-08 | reverse complement strand
ACACAATCTAACATAATTTCGTTAGATTGTGTCAAGTTGTCGCTGTTTATAGGGAATTATATATTATAAATTAACGGTAAATGTAGTTAAATGATATATTTATATAGTCTTAGGGGTGGTTTGCAAAAATGGAGTTTGTGAACTATTTTTGTAACTTATTATCAGTTGTTAGAAATAATACTCAGTTTTTCAATTTCCGTACAAAAACGAGGATCAATAAGCCAGAGGGCAGAATTTATATTTTCGCTGTTTTCCGGTTTACGATCTGATATTATGAGAGCAAAACTAATGTCTTTATTATCGAGTTTATCAGTGATCTTGAGATCAGGAAACGTGTTTTGAAAGAAATTTATAGCATCTGAGGATATCTGCCAATCACATATAACCGGAATATTTTCTTTTGAGCAGAATTGGAATAACAAAGGCATGATATCGAGTAATTCTGCATGTCTTTTGGTGAAATATTCATAAGATTGCAGAGCGATCACTTCAGAGATTCCTTTTTTACGCAAAGGCTTAATTTCCTTATGAACCAGCCATTTATAAGTTTTCTTCAGGTTTTTCACGCGATGCAGAAATACCGGATTACCAATGATATAGCGATTAAACATACGGGTGGGTTCCATCAGCAGACGAAATACCCACTCAAATCCGATATCACGCATCCATCTTGGTGCCCTTTTCATATTGCCGGAATAAAAATCAAATAATCCGCCAACACCCATGATCACGGGGCATTTCAGCTCATTAAACCAATTTTCTATCCAGCGTTCCTGAAAGGGAACTCCAAAGGCAACCAGAATGATATCAGGATCAAGCTGATTGATTTCATCAACGATCTGCCGGCTTTCAGTATCTTTGTCAAAATAACCGTGATGTGCACCCTTGATGTTGAGATTTGGATACTGTTTTTGCACATTATCTTTCATTTGATCTGCAATACCGGGTTTTGCACCGAGGAAATATAATGAGAGCTTTTCAGTAGCTGCCATTTCGCAAAGCCGTGGGAAAAGGTCAGTGCCATTAACGTTTTCATTTTTAGGGTAGCCCATAATATCAGCAGCGATATTGATGCCGATGCCATCAGCAAATACCCAGTCATGCTGCTTAATATTGTGTAAAATCTTTCTATAGTCGGCAAATTGAGGAATATAAGTTCTATTGAAACAATCAGGATTCACGAAATATATTTTCCGCCTTAATCCTTGATTTTCATTTGAATTACGACAATCAATGATGGCAGCCAGCATTCTTTTCATTACTTCACTCATGGAAATATTACGGAGACGTGTATTGAAAAGATAGATGGGATCAATCATCTGATTGATAGTTTCATTACTGGCTTTGTGAAAAATCTTAGCAATGAGGAAACGTATGATAAGCATAAATTCAGCTTTTATGAGCTTGAGCAAACTCAGCAGATTTGGCTTTGTTTCCGCCTTTAAAATTTCCTTTTGAATGTATTCCTTATCTGTTTCCTTAATGCCTTCATAAGCAGTTCTGGATGCAGATCTGATAAACCACAGATTCACAATTCCCGGAGCATAATCGTAAATAAAAGCATCACCAACGGAACGCTCAAGATTGAGACTATATCCCGCAAGGTTGAGTTTACCCGAAAGAGCATGGTAAAATAGTGCCATATTACTGAAAGTATTTAAATTGAAATATCTTACCCTGAGCAGATAGCCCTTTTTGCCATAAATGTCTTTTTCCAGAAAAACCGGCTTACCGGTAAATATTTTCCGAACAAGCAATATTGCATTGATTGCTAAAGCAATTACAACAAATGGTAAGGAAAATAATATCTGCCAGACCCGATGTAAAAAGCGAAATAATTTTAGACGAGATGTATTACCTGAGAAATAGATATTTTTGTTTTTATCCGAAAGCTTCTGTAATAATTCATCAGAATATTTCTTGCGCTCGTTTTCCTTCTTATTTCCGCTGCTCATTTATCTCTTCAAAGCAGCTTATGATCTTATCTGCATGTTTGTGCCAACTAAATTCCTTAATACGCTGAAGCCCATTTTCTATCATTGCCTGCTGCATTTTATTATCAGAAATGACGCGCGCTATCGTATCTCTGATGGAATCAATAGAATATGGATCAAACATGGCAACAGCATCACCACCAATCTCGGGAAGAGAAGAAGTATTTGAGCAAACCACCGGAATACCGCAGGCCATTGCTTCGATAAGAGGAATGCCAAACCCCTCGTAAAGGGAAGGGAATATATATAAGGAAGAATGCTGATAAAGCTCAAGCAATACGTCATTAGCAACGAAACCGGGCAGGTGGATTTTATCTTTATCGCGTGAATTACGCAGATATTCAATAATTTCATCACTGCCAGACCATGCTTTTCCCGGCATCACCAGATCATATTCATTTTTGATATCTTCGGAAAGCCGTTCATAAGCTTTTATCAGCCGCAGGTGATTTTTACCGGGATGTTCGATTCTGGCAATATAGAGAAAATACTCCTTTTTTAAAGAAAGCGGATAATTCCTCGTTTTGGGTGCAAGCACATATTTTTTATCATCATAGCCATTATAATTTACTTCCAGTTCTTCAGTCTTGAAATGATAATATTTCACCAGGTCATCGCGAGTATTTTTACTGATCACCATGATTTTATCAGCTTTTTTCAGAAAAAGGGGTATCACTTTTTTTATGTAAAACATGCGGAAACCATCATATTTGGCAGAAATATGAAACTGTGATAGATCATGAAAAGTCACAAGTGTTGGTAAGAGATATTTGAACATAATTCGTCGATTACCTGCTGGCAGGAAAACGAAATCATATTTTTGCTTTTCAATTGTACCCGGCAAAATGAAAAGATGCCAGAGCATGTTAAAAATTGGTTTTCCGAGCTTATTAGATACTTTTATAAAATTCAGGTTAGCACTTTTAACAGGGAATATTTCCGCGTCAGATGCAAGCATCAAGAGATCTACCTGATGATTTTTAACCAGTTCAGCGATCACATTGTTCATATAATCGGAAATACCTGATTTTCCTTCGTCATAAGCCATACCACTCACGAATATTTTATACATCAGTTTTGTTATCCTTTTCATATCTTGTCAACACGTTTTTTTGACCGATACTGATATCCATATTACCGCTTTGAAGGCGGGAATATCCTAATCGTAAACCCTTATAATATGCCCAGTTATATACAAGCCCGCGTGACCAGAGCAGGAAGAGGTCTTCATAGGTTCTGTCTCTCAAGTCATAATAAATATCTTTCAATATCTGGCGGGCACAATTTTTGAGCATCAGGAAAATAGATGGTTTTTTATTGTAAATAAACACGTCTGCTTCACCTTCCACAAACTTGCGTCCATAAATTTGACGGCTGGTATAATTATGCGAGTGCATGATGATGGCATCTTTCACATACTTGATCTTTAAGCCGTTATTAACAGCCCATTCTCCCCATTCCGTATCTTCAGAAGCCCAGGCATCAGTATAAAAGCGATGCTGTTCCCAGGCACTTTTACGCATAGCAGCCATAGGAAGTGAGAGCCTGATCCAGGGGGGAGTTTCCTCTGCATCGGGAAAACTCAAAGCATAATCTCTTCTTACCCAGGCATCAGCTTCAGGTCGAGGTAATTGTCTTGTGAGAGCGGCAGAAACAGAGTCATCATCAAAAGCAGCCACCAATCGGGAGAGTGTATGCGGACTAAGAGGCACACCATCAGAATTTTGAAAAACTATCAGGTCTGCTTTTGCTTCTTCCAGTGCCATATTTAATACAGCACCCGGATAATATTGCTTTGCTTCTATTTCGATCAAACGACAGGGATATTGACGCACAATTTCCAAGGTTCTATCTGTGGAGCCGGAATCTATCACCAGTAATTCAAAGTCCTTAAATGTTTGTGAATATAAGCCGTCAAGTGCCTGAGCAATTACCCAGTCGGAATTCTTACAGCGCATAATAATGGAAACGCCAGGTTTTTGAGCTTTCATAAAATATATTTACCTTTTGAGCATATCGCTCATAAAAACAGTTTTGTGATTTTCCAGATAAGGCAGCAGTCTATTATTAAAAGAATCCAGCTTGTCACATAAATATAATGTGATGGGATGAATGATCATATTTGACACAATGCCCTTTTTCTCATTTTCTTCCAGCCCGTCTATCACGATATCCATCCATTTATCGATATAGTATGAATCAGCCCCAAAATCATCCGACCAATTATACCTTTTTTGCCACCAGGCAATCCATTGAGGCGTGCGTTCAGCATGAATCAGGTGTTCATGGTCAGGTATGATGTTGATGGGAAAATTGTAGATACCAGTCGCATGTTCAATCAGTCCATTATTATCTTTCATAACACCGTCTGAGCATATTTTTATGCCACAGGCTGTCAGGATTTTCTCTGTATTGGGACCGTGCATATACATGTGATTACGCCAGACGGATATCTTTTTGCCGGTTTTCAATTCAATGATTTTGATAGTTTTATCTGTATCCCATTTCTGGTAAGGATAAGGTCCATTGTAATTACCGCTCAACTTTTTCCAGACCCTATGCCAGAGAGAAGGCTCAAAGGCATAATAATTATGTCCGCCAAGCTCCACAAGTTCACTGTCACAAATCGGCTTGAGGTCATTCCATTCTTCTGCAAATGTCTTTCCAGTAACAAAAAAAGTTACCTTCACATCGGCAGATTCAAGCAGTTTAAGATATTTTTGGGCAACCTGTATTTCAGATATATCGCAATGTTGCTGATTGCCTGTTTTTAAGCTGGCATGATGAAGATCACCTGTTAAGCATATCATCCTTAATACCTCTAAAGTTTTATATCAAATTTAGTTATGAGGTTGTTGAAATTAGTATCCATGTGTTCGCCCCATTTTTTTAAATAAGCCCGTCGTAACGCAATGAAATCAAAATTCTGTACTTGCAGATAAGTGCGCGCAATAGTACGGTAATCCTTGTTTCGTAAATTGTAAACAATCAATGGAAAAATCAGAGGAAGTACACCTTTTTCTCCCAAAAACTTATAGCCAAGCTTGACGCTACTGGAAGCATGTCCCGGAAATTCTGATTCTGTACGGGAATAGTTTATCAGTTTCTTACCCCATGATTTCAAGCCCATTCCACCTTCTTTTACACCATGTGCCAGAGCAGTATAAATATAAGTATCCCAATCGAGTTTGCGTTTATGCAGTCTTCTGCTTTCGCAAATTAAATTGATATCTTTCATTAGTTCGCGAGATTCTTTTAGCCATTGTTTTATATCCAGTTCCATATAAGGATCATAATTCGGTTGAAATCTAAAGTTCATGGCATCATCATAAAGCTTGCAGAAATCTTCGTCTATATCTTGTCTTTGCTGCATACGTTTCTGTTTTTCAACATAGCTCCAATCATAATCTCCCAGTGAAAAAAGCAGATTATCCCCAAATCCAATGATACTTTTTACTGTGTGCTTGATGATAACCTTTTTTATTTCTGGAGTGAGGGGCTTTGTTTCCAGCAAGAGATCATTGATTATCATCAGAGTCCCTCTATTTACCAATAAGTTTCTGGCATCCCAGGCAGGTATATTTTTTAACTTGAATTGGGTAATATTATTGATGATATCATTTGTACCGGTGAGCAATTTATGTCCAAATTTCATATCATACCAGATAATCCGACAGGCAGAACTCTTCAGTTTCCCTGCACTTATCACACTTGTGTCAACTCCTACACCGACTCTATCAATGAAATCTATCAGCGCATTATCCATTCTTTGCTTCAGTTCCGCTGCTTTTTCTGCATTGATTTCTCCGGTCACCAGCATCAAATCAAAATTATTATGGGGTCGCTCGCGTCCGTTCACAATTACAACTCCACCTTCTCCACGGCCGTATCCTCCCAGCATATATAAGCACTTGTATTCTTTTTCCGGTATAACCTTGTTGATCAAAGCCACCATTTCTTCGACTATCTCTGTGATCAATACTTCTACTTTTTGACTTCCACGGGCAGTAAATTTCCCCCAATTATTATTTGACATCATGTCCTCCAGATATAATTTTATTGAAATATTCAGCCAGTGGCTTGATATGATTTTCAGCCTGAAATTCTTTCATATAAAGCTCATTTCCTTTTTTCCCCATTGTGGCTGCTTTTTGCTGATTTTTAAACAGATTAAGCATTGCTACCGATAATTCAGTTGCAGTATTATTTTTCAATAATATGCCATTATAACCATTTCGCAGCCACTGTCCAATACCACCCACATTACTTGCTATCACGGGTTTTGAAAAACTCATTGCTTCCAGTCCTGACAGACCAAAAGTTTCGGGAACTCTGCTGGGCATTATTAAACACAGGCTTTCGGTGAAAAGCTTCTGTAACTTATTCTGTTCAATGAACCCCAAAAATTTAACTTTTTGCTCAATATTTAACTTTTTGCAAAGTTTCTTAAATTCAGTTTCCTGCCTGCCGCGTCCAGCAATATAAAGCCTTACATCTTGCGGTAAAAATTTCATTGCCTCCAGTGCAATATCAACTCCCTTACCACGTAAAAGCTGCCCGGCAAATAGAAAATAGTTACTCGTTTTCACTACTTTTTCTTCAGTTTTGCTTTTCCACGAATATAAAGGATTAACAATTATCTTTTTGCTGTCAAATTTATGTAATTCCAGATGTTGTTTCATGTATTCTGATGCCACGATGAAGCCATGTAGTTTACTATTCAGTTTCTGTTCCTGCTGCAATTTCCGTAGTGACGAAACCTTAATTTTTGTCCAGTTATTACTGCGGTTAATAAACCCAAGGCAAGGATAACAGCGCATTCCTGTTGCTTTCGTGCAGGTTGCATGTCCAATGGTACGGTATTTATGTTCTCGCAGGCAAAATAAAGTGTGGTCATGAAAAAAGCGAACCACCGGTACACCACATTGCAAAAGCTCCTTTATTGCTAACTGACCTGATAATCGATGAACATAGATAATATCCGGCTTCAATTCCTTGATCTGCCGACTCAAATCTACTCGTGGATAACTTTCTTCAAAGCCTTTAAGATATGCAGGCTCTGTCCAGCCCTCTACATCATAGATTAGAATATTATCAAAATCATATTCACGCAAGTATCTGGCAGTATGGTATATATAGCTTTCGCATCCTCCGGTAAAATCAGCACTGCTATTTATCCACAATATCTTTTTCTTAATACCCATTGGTCATTTCCACCTTGTTTCAATAAAATCGATCAATCTTTCGCTAACGTTTTCTGCCAGATACAAAGTTCTGCTTTTCAACCGTAATTGCTGACCTAATATCTGCCTTCTATTTTTATTATCCATGAGCACTGTGATTTCTTCCACTAATTTTTGAGGTGTTTCACGTATTACCAATTCCTTATCACTCAGATCAAGACCTTCTACTCCGATTGGTGTAGTTACCACTGGTACTGCTTGATTTGCAACTTCTAATATCCGGGTTCTGGTTCCTGATGCTACGCGCAATGGCAAAAATACAATCTGACTTTTGCTAATTTCTTCTTGAATATTATCTACTTCTCCCACATAGCGTAAACGTTTTCTTCCTTTGAATATCTCTTCAAATTTATCATTCCAGCCTCTGCCAACTACATCTAGATAAATATCCCTTTTTTCCAGTTCATTTTCCAGCAAGGGATATATATCTTCCGCAATGTATTGCAACGAATCAGAATTTGCTGCCGAGTTTAGGGTGCCAAAAAATAGTATCCGCTGCTCTTTAGGCAAGTTCAGTAACTCATTATCATTCATCACATTAGGCAATAACTTGATATTTTCTTTGTTTTCGTATGCATATTTATTTATTACTAAGTCGCGTTCCTGATCATTAGTAAAGAAAAACAGGTACGGTTTATTAAAAACTTTATTCTCAAACTTTTCTTGTTTCAGGCTTTCCAGCAGATAATAACGGTTGGAAATACTTTTATTTTGATTCCAAGATAACCGACTCAACCGGCTTAAAAGCATATCTACGTCAACCATTACCGGCAGGTCTTTACTAAATTTATTTACCAACGAGCCCAATCTTACTGGTGATAAAAAACGAATGAATACCAGAGAATAACTGTTTTGCTTCAGGATTTTCATAAATTCCTGTTCTGCCTTTTCCCTGTAACGGTAAATAATTACCGGATTAAGCACTCTGTGGTCAGTTTCCGCAGCCAGCTTAAAGTGATTGCTCATTCCTTCCGGTAATCCGGTTTCTTTGGGAATATTATCGCGTTCAATTTCCAGCCAGTCAACCTCATAATGACAGCAAAGGCTGTTCCAGATAAATTTACTGCGATTGGCTCCGCCATCTTTGATTCCGGTAAAAGGGACATCAACGTATAGTATGCGTTTCATTTCTGTTTCCTGTGTTTAGCAATTATCTCATCATAATATTCCTGCAGCAACTTTGTTATTGCTGTCCATGAATATGTTGAATTCACTTCACGTGTGGCTTCTTCACACAGTCTGGCAGCTAAAGCGTCCACTGTGCTTAACTGCTTATATTTTTGATATAGGTCTTCCAGACTGCCATCAAATAATAATCCGTTGACTTCGGGTTTTACCAGTTTCTTAAGTCCTCCGGTAGCAGCTGCAATCACAGGCAATCCACTTGCCCATGCTTCTAAAACCACTATCCCAAATGGCTCGTGTATCGATGGCAAAATAAAAATATCAGCAGCATCGTAAGCTTTCACAAGGTCAGGGTCATTTGCCCTTAATCCTTGTATGATGATCACATCTTTTTCCAGTCCAAAGTTAGCTATAGCCTTCTTGATCTGGGCAAAGTATAACTCTGACGTTATCGGTCCCAATAATACAAGTTTTATGCGTTCACCTTCACTACGTAAACGCTGTGTCAAATCCACCAGCTGTTTCTGGTTTTTCTGATAATCAATCCTTGAAAGACAGAGTATAACCTTTTCATCTGTTGCAATGCCATATTTTTCCCGAAAATCGTTGGAACCCTTAAAGTTGAATTTCTCCGTATCCACTCCATTTGGAAGATAATATACCAGCTTTTCGGGATATTTCTCAGAAGTTAGTTCATATTCATTATAACCCACACAGATAATGCCATCTGCATCATCAAGATAGCGATTTTTATGCACCATTATATCTATCAGTTTGCCATAATTTAACGTTCCCTTATAGGGAATGGTCATCAGTCTCATCTCTTCGGCAGGTACATCAAAATGCCCTCCATGAAATGATACGACATAGGGGATATTCTTTTTTTTTGCAGCCAGTCGCACGCTTGCAGCAATTCTATTCATTGTATGGCAATGTATCAGGTCAATATTTTGCGCTGAAAGCAGATAGCGATATAATTCCAATGAATAAGGGTCGCCCCCTTTTTTATCAAGGATCAGTCTTTTACTGCCATTCAAATTCAAGTAAGGATAAAAATAAGGAAATCGCCTGATGTTAATGTCATCCTCTGTCTCATTTCCCTTTGTTCCCAGTGCCGAAGTCGCCAAAATTTCTAATTCATTGCCCATTTGCTTCAACATCCTGGAAGTATTCCAGACTACTGTCTCAGTACCACCCCATTCTTCAAAAACAAAGCGGCGGATTACTTGAAGTGTGTTTGTCATACTATTTCCTTCTTTTTATTCCAGTTGGCAACAGCAAGTGTTTTCAAAGTGAAATTTGTTTCATTTACATCAGTAAGTCTGTGTCTTACGACTTCATCTACAAGATTTTTTATGATATACATGCAATCGAAAGTGTCACTGCATTCATTATCAATCTGGGGCAATTCCCATTCCACTCCCCGATCCCAAAAGGTTATCTGAAGTTCTTCCGGCAATACCCAAAGTCTGATCACGATTATATTTTCCCAACTCGTTTTAGGATTATCACCGATTATCTTATTCAAAAATTCGTTGACCAGAAGTTCGGTCGAAAATGAAAGCTCTTCCCTGCCTTGTGATTTCAAAAACTCTTCACATCGCTTGCCAACGTCTCCCGTATTATCACGGGTGGGATCGATCACATAATATCTTATATTACTGTTGATATCACGGCGCAGACTCATCGATAATATGGTGAAATCATCAGTGCTGATATCATAGCCCTCATTGATTAT
>Ga0307991_1003522_pt1 | contig 10100 bp, 8 predicted proteins | sample EllFjometagen131_FD_203146 | JGI IMG/M metagenome (GOLD analysis project Ga0307991, IMG submission 203146) | Marine microbial communities from Ellis Fjord, Antarctic Ocean - #131 | ecosystem: Environmental > Aquatic > Marine > Unclassified | place: Southern Ocean | collected 2014-10-08 | reverse complement strand
CACAAGGAGTTATTGGTTTTTCTGTATCTCCAACTAAAACCATTAATTTTATTTTTTTCATTCCATCTGTTACTGCTGAAAATATAGCATTTCTTTCTGCACACATTGTTAAACCATATGATTTATTTTCAACATTTACACCTTTATATTTTTTATCTTCACTTGTTATTAATATTGCTCCCACTTTAAACTTTGAATATTCTACATAAGCTTTTTCTCTTACTTCCAATGCTTCATCTATTAAATTTAAAATTTCTTCTTTTTTCATTTTTAAATCCTCTTTTCTTTAATTTTAATAACATCAATTAAAATACTGATGTTTCACTTTTACAAAATAAAATAATAATTTAATCTTACTTCTTAATCTTCTGCACTTTAGTTGCCCCTTAAAAAACAGGGTTGTTCAAGACTATAAAAGAGCTTGACCTTCCCAAAATTACTTCGCTATAGGTTTCTCCTTATCAGGGAGAAAACGACAACAAGGGATGAGGGCAGTCCTTGATTTATATTTACCACAATATTATTATTCACCTAATTCTAAAGCTATTTCCATCATGTCTGTAAATGTTTTTTCTCTTTCTTCAGAAGTTGTTTCAGCTCCATTAACCAAACTATCACTTACTGTCAAAATTGATAACGCATTAACATTATACTTTGCAGCTATTGTATATAATCCAGCTGTTTCCATTTCCACAGCTAACATTCCAAATTCAGCCCATTTTTTAAAATCTTCAAAATTATCTCTATAAAAAGAATCACTTGTAAATACACTTCCTACTTTTGGTTCTATACCTTTTTTGATAGCCAAATCATACGCTTTTTTGAGTAATCCAAAATTTGCAGTTGCTGCATAATCTATTTCTCCAAATCTCACTTTATTTATTCCAGAATCAGTAGAAGAACTCATTACTAATATTATATCTCTTATTTCTACTTCTTCTTTGATTGATCCACAACTTCCTATTCTAATCAAATTTTTAGCTCCATATTCTGTTATTAATTCATTGGCATATAGAGAAATTGAAGGAACTCCCATTCCTGTTCCTTGAACAGATATTCTTTTTCCTTTATAAGTTCCTGTATATCCATACATTCCTCTAACTTTATTATAACATTTTGCATCTTCCAAAAAAGTTTCTGCTATAAATTTAGCTCTTAATGGATCTCCTGGCAACAAAATTGTTTCAGCTATTTCTCCCTTTTTTGCTTCAATATGTATACTCACTTTGCATCTCTCCTTTGTCACAATTTATTGTTACTTGATATTTCATAATTTTTTTATCAATTAAAACAATTATTTAGTATTACTTCACAATACTAATATCTTGTACTTTAGTTCTCCTTGAAAAGCAAGGCTATTCAAGGCTATAAGAGAACTTGACCTTCCCCAAATTATTTCGCTATAGGTTTCTCCTTATCAGGGAGAAAACGACAACAAGGGATGAGGGCGATCTTTTTTCACCTAATATTAAAAAAACTAAGGTCTAATAAGTTTTATCTCCATAAATAACCTTAAATAATTTTTTTTGTCTATTTTATAAAAGTTTTATTAGTTTCTTTTCCTAATATCAAATGTTCAATTGTTTCAGCTATATCAGAAAAACTATCTCTTGTTCCAATATTTCCACCTTTAATATTTTTACCATATGCTAAAATAGGTATATATTCTCTTGTATGATCAGTTCCTTTAAAAGTAGGATCACAACCATGATCTGCTGTTATCATCAAAACTTCATCTTCTCTCATATTTTCTAATATTTCAGGAAGTTTTTTGTCAAATTCTTCTAATGAATCTTTGTATCCTTGAACATTTCTTCTATGTCCATAAAGCATATCAAAATCAACTAAATTAGTAAATATCAATCCTTTTGTATCTTCTTTTAATGCTTCAATCGTTTTTTCTATTCCATCTAAATTATCTTCATTTGTTCCTTTAGTTGCTGTAATCCCAAATCCTGCAAAAATATCAGATATTTTTCCTACTCCGACTACATCTTTTCCTGCTTTTTTGATTCTATCCATCATTGTTTCACCCAAAGGTTCTACTGAATAATCATGTCTATGAGAAGTTCTTTCATATTCTCCACTTTTTCCAATAAATGGTCTTGCTATAACTCTTCCTACATTTAACATTTCTCTTGCTATTTCACAATAACCATATAATTCTTTTACAGATACAATTTCTTCATGTGCCGCAATTTGAAATACAGAATCTGCCGACGTATACACAATTAAATCTCCTGTTTTAACATGTTCATCTCCATATTCTTCAATAATAGTAGTTCCAGAAGATACTTTATTTGCTATGACTTTTTTCCCAGTTTTTGCTTCAAACTCATCTATAATTTCTTTTGGAAATCCATTTGGATATGTTGGAAAAGGTTTTTCTAAAATTAATCCTGCCATTTCCCAATGTCCAGTAGTTGTATCTTTTCCTTTTGATTTTTCTGCTGCTTTTCCATATAATCCTGTTGGATTTTCCTCTTTTTTGACTCCTTTTATATCTATAATATTACCTAAACCCATTTTCCCCATATTTGGCAAATCTAAGCCTAATTCTTCTCCTATATGACCAAAAGTATTTGATCCTACATCTCCATACTCTTTTGCATCAGGAAGTTCTCCTACCCCAGCACTATCCAATACTATTAACGTAACTCTACTTATTTTTTCCATTTTTTTCTCCTCTCATTTATCTAATTTTTTATTAATATTTATTCATTATAAAAAATATAATCCATATTTCTTGTTATATTTTCTTCTGTTTTTTTATCAAAAATATGACAATATTCTAGATCAAAGATTAAATTTGATTCTTTATTAATTTCTAATTTTCTATCTATTGAAGTTTCCATAACAATTTCTTTATTTTGTATAACAAAATAATAATAATTCCGATTTTCTTTCTCTATTTTTTTTTCGATTTTGGCATTAAATAATCCAATATTATTTTTATCATTGATTATCTTGATTTTTTCTGGTCGAATTCCAAAATATACCTCTTTTCCAATATACTTTTCTAGTTTCTTTTGTTTTTTTTCTGGTAATTCTAATTTGATATTATCACTTAATGCAACATAAACTTTTTTATCTATTTCTAATACTTGAGCCTCCATCATATTTATTTTAGGATCCCCCATAAGTTCAGCTACAAATTTACTTGCAGGTTCTTTGTACAATGTTGTTAATCTTGGCATAAAAATTCCCCTTTTTTGATTTTTTAATCACTCAGCTATTTTAGCTCCCCATGAGTGATTTACCCTCCCTAACACTATGTGCCTGCTTTTCTCATTTCAATTTTTCTAATAACCACTAATATTTTCCAATTATAAAATAAACCTTGATTTTTGTCAATTATAAAAAAAGTTTTATCTTATTATTTATACTTTACATATAAAACTATAACTACTAACTTCCCCCCTCTAAATCTCAATGTCATCAAGTTAAGCTTTCTAAACAAAACTACTTTTTAATTTATCCTTAAATAAATGAAACTTGGTTCTATTGCATTTTATAGAACCTTAGTTGAATTTATCGAAGAAAGTGCGATAAATGATAAATTAGACAGTATATCTTTGGCTTTGCCCCTCTTTTTTTTGAAGAGGGGAACGGGGTGATTTGTTTTTTCCTTTTAGCTTGACGACATTGCTCTAACTCTCCCCCTGATAAAGGAAGTCTTTTTTGAACTTACCCCATATTCTTGCTTTAGGTTTCTCCTTATCAGGGAGAAAACGGTAAATAAAACTTGGTTCTATTACTTTTTATAGAATCTTAGTTGAATTTATCGAACAAAGTGCGATAAAAAGGGATGAGGGCGTTATTTTATTACCACAAAATCACATTAAATCACTCTAATTATTTAACTAAATCAAAGTGATTTTATGCTTCTTTTAATATTCTCCTTCAGCTACTTTTTCTCCATTAATTATCTTAATTCCACTACTTGCACCTAATCTTGATACTCCCATATCAATATATTTTTTAGCCATTTCAAAATCTCTAACTCCACCAGATGCTTTTATTTTAGCTTTTCCTTCTATTGCATCTTTCATTATTTGTACATCTTCAAATGTTGCTCCACCAGTTCCAAATCCTGTTGATGTTTTTACAAAATCTGCTTTTGCTTCTACTGACAATTTACTTACTAAAGCTTTTTCTGCATCTGTTAAATAACAAGTTTCTATTATTACTTTTAACACTTTATCTCCGATAGCTTTTTTGATTTCAGCTATTTCATTTCTTACATAATCAACTCTTCCTGATTTTAATGCTCCAACATTTATTACCATATCAATTTCATCTGCACCTTTTGCTACTGCATCTTTTGCTTCAAAAATTTTAGATTCTTTTGTCATCGCTCCTAAAGGAAACCCTATTACCGAACACACTTTTACATCTGTACCTTTTAATTCTTTTGCTACTAATTCAACATTTGCACTATTTATACAAACTGAAAAAAAGTTATACTCCTTAGCTTCTGCACACACTTTTTTGATTTCCTCATCTGTTGCCACCGCTTTTAATATTGTATGATCAATATACTTATTTAATTCCATTTTTATTCCTCCTCTAATTTTTTTAATAATTTTTCTTTTGTTTTATTATTTACAAAACTACCGATCACGGTATTTTTTATCATTTTTTTTACATCTTCTTCATTTATATCTAAGTATTTATCCAAAAACTCTATTTCTTTTGTCAATGTTGTATTTGAAACTTTTTGATTATCTGTGTTTAAAGAAACTTTGACTCCCTTTTTCAAAAAATCTATTATTGGATATTTTGAGAAATCTGAAACTACTTTTGTCTGATAATTACTTATTGGACAAATTTCTAATACAATTCCATCATCTATTATTCTTTGTAATAATTTTTTGTCTTCATTCGCTCTTACTCCATGTCCTATTCTTGTTGCTCCCAAATCCAAAGCATCTTCTACACTTTTTGCTCCTGATGCTTCTCCTGCATGAATTGTAAAATTAATTTTATCTTTTTTGGCTTTCTTGAAAACCTTTTCGAACAATTTAACTGAAAAATTATATTCATCTCCTGCTAAATCAATTCCTACCACACCTTCATCTTTAAATTTACTTGCTAATTCTAGTATTTCCATCCCTTTTTCCGGTGGCATATGTCTCATTATAGACAATAATAATCCAAACTCTATTCCATATTCTTTTCTAGCTTTTTTGAATCCATCCAATACAGCAGTAACTATTTCATCTAAATTCAGCCCTTTTGATAAATGTAAATGAGGAGCAAATCTAATCTCCGCATATATATAATTTCTTTTTGCCAAATCTTCTAATAATTCAAATGCTATTCTTTCCAAATTTTCTTTTGTTTGCATTACTGCAACAGGCAATTCAAATTTTTCCAAATATTCTACTAGGGAAGTATTATTTTCATCTACTTGTAAATATTTTTCTAATTCTTCTACTGTATTTACCGCTAAATCTATATTTCCTTTATTTGCCAAATCCAAAACAGTTTTGGTTCTTACCGAACCATCTAAATGAATGTGAATCTCAGCTTTTTTCATTTTTTTAATATTTTCCATATTCATATTATCACTACCTTTTCTTAAAATTTTAATTTTTTTAACAATCTTTTTACTATTTACAATTCCAATCATTCCACACCCTTCACAACTCTCCGTCCTTTGACAGCCTCTCTTTAACTAAAGAGAGGCTTAAAGCAAGAAATATACTGTCTTTTCTCACCCAGGGCAAGAAAACCCCAATGTCATCAAATTAAGCTTTCTAAACAAAACTACTTTTTAATTTACCCTTAAATAAATGAAACTTGGTTCTATTGCATTTTATAGAACCTTAGTTGAATTTATCGAATAAAGTGCGATAAATGATAAATTAGACAGTATATCTTTGGCTTTGCCCCTCTTTTTTTGAAGAGGGGAACGGGGTGATTTGTTTTTTCCTTTTAGCTTGACGACATTGAAGGAAAACCCTGCCCCTATAAATTTTAATTTGAATATTTTTTTACATAAATTTTCTAAAAAAATTGCATTGAACAGCCTTGTAGATAAAAGGATTTTCTTTTATATCAACAAAAAATAATATTTTATTTGATATTAAAACCCTTTTTTGATTTCAATAATTATATTTCTTTTTGCAACTGTTTTGTCTGAAATAGTTATTGCATTTAACAATCTTTTTCTTGAAGCTTCCAAAGTTTCTTCTGTTTTGTAATAAATTTTTGCTAAAACGTCGCCTTTTTTGACTTCTGCTCCAACTTTTTTCTCCAATACTATTCCAACAGAATGATCAATAATATCTTCTTTAGTTGCTCTTCCAGCTCCTAATACCATTGCAGATTTCCCTACTTCTTCTGCTTCTATTTTTTCAATATGCCCTGCTTTTTCTGATTTCAATTCATATATTTTATCTGAAATTGGCAAATTGCTATAATCATCTACTATTTTTTCATTTCCATTACAAGCTTTTAAAAATGCTTTTAAGTATTCTAATGGTTTTCCTGTTTTTATTACTTCTCTTACTTTTTCTTTTCCTTCTTCTACATCTTTAACGTCACCTTTTAATATTAATGCTATCGCTGCTAATGTTTCTACTAATTCTGTAAAATCTTCTGGTCCATTTCCTTTTAAAGTTTCAATAGCTTCTACTATTTCCAAGCTATTACCAACAGCATATCCTAGAGGTTGATCCATATCTGTTAAAATTGCATATACTTTTCTATTAAAACCTTTTCCAATTTTTAACATTCTATCTGCTAATAAAGTTGCATCTTCTTTAGTTTTCATAAAAGCTCCACTTCCAACTTTTACATCTAAAATAATTCCATCTGCATAGACTGCTAACTTTTTACTCATAATACTACTTGCAATTAATGGAATACTTGGTACAGTTGCTGTAACATCTCTTAGAGAATACAATTTTTTATCTAAAGGAACTATTCTATCAGAATATCCCATGATTCCTATTCCTGTTGTATTTACTTTTTCTACTAACTCGTCTCTTGTTTCTGGAAATGTAAATCCTTCAATTGCTTCAAATTTATCAATTGTTCCACCTGTATGACCAAGTCCTCTTCCAGATAATTTTGCAGTTCCTATTCCAAAACTTGCAAATATTGGAGCTAATGCTATAGTTGTTTTATCTCCCACTCCACCTGTACTATGTTTGTCTACTAAAAATTTATTTATACCTTCAAATTTTATTAAATCTCCTGAATTCATCATTCTATCTGTAAATACATTTAATTCTTCGTCTGTCATTCCATTAAAATATGTTGCCATCAAAAAAGATGACATTTGGTAATCTGGAACCTTACCATCTATGTAATTATCTAATAAAAAAGTTATTTCTTCTTTTGTTAATTCCTCGTTATCTCTCTTTTTTTGAATAATATCTACTGCTCTCATTTTTATTCCTCCTCATAATTTCAAATAATAATATCTGTTTTGGGGATAGCCATAAGCTATCCCAATTTTAATTATTTTACTGATTCCCAATCTTTCAAAAATCTTTCTATTCCTGCATCTGTTAAATTATGTTTTGTCATTTTTATTAAAACATCATATGGAATCGTTGCTATATGTGATCCTCTTTTTGCTGCTTCTTGAGCATGATAAGGATTTCTTATACTTGCTGCTATTATTTCTGTATCAATTGAATGAACATTAAAAATTGTAGCTATATCTGTTATCAAGTCTAAACCATATACTCCTATATCATCTAATCTTCCCAAAAAAGGACTAACATATGTTGCTCCAGCTCTTGCTGCCATTAATGCTTGTGATGCTGAAAAAATTAAAGTAACATTTGTTTTTGTTCCATCTGCAGTCAAAACTTTTACTGCTTTTAATCCCTCAACTGTCATTGGAACTTTTATTACTATATTTTTATGAATTTTTACTAATTCTCTTGCTTCTTTTACCATTCCATCTTTTTCTAAGCTTATAACTTCTGCACTGATAGGACCATCTACAATAGTAGTAATTTCTCTTACTACTTCTTTAAAATCTCTTCCTTCTTTTGCAATTAGCGATGGATTAGTTGTGACCCCACAGATCACTCCCATTTCATTCGCTTTTTTGATATCTTCTACATTTGCTGTATCTATAAATATTTTCATTCCTACACTCTCCCTAATTTATACTTTATTTTAATTTATTTTTATAATTTTTTTCAGCTATAATTCTCCATTCCCCTAGAGAATTATAGCCACGTATTATTTTTTTATTACAATTTAACTCTTCTTATTTAACTTGCTCTTTTACTACGATTTTTCCAGTTTTTATATCTTCTCTAATTTGATCAATCTTAGCAATTTTAGCTTCCCCTATTATATCTCTTGTAAATTCATAATCAGTTGTTCCTACACCATCTTCTGTTACACCAAATACATTCACTCCTGCTTTAAAATTGTTTTCTGTTATACTTTTTGTTGTTTCGAATACCGCTCTATCAACTTTTTTAATCATACTTGTAAGTACTGTTCCTGGAGCTGTTCCATCTTGATTAGAATCTACACCAATTGCAAATACACCTTTTTGCTTAGCTGCTTCTATTACACCCATTCCAGTTCCTCCTGCTGCATGATAAACTACATCTGCACCCTGTCCAATTAAAGATAATGTGTTTTCTTTTCCTGCAACTGGATCATTAAATGGATTTGATGATCCACTTGTATATACACCTAATATTTTTGCATTTGGATTAACATATTTTACACCTTGAATATATCCACTTTGGAATTTTCTTATTAAAGGAATATCCATTCCTCCAACAAATCCTACTACATTTGATTTTGTCATTAGACCAGCTAACGCTCCTACTAAAAATGACCCTTCATGTTCCTTAAATACTAATGAAGCTACATTTGGTAAATCAATTACTGAATCAATTATTGCAAATTTTAAATCTGGATATTCTCCTGCAACTTTTTCTACTGAATCTTTCATTAAAAATCCTGTTCCAATTACTAAATCATATCCCGCATCTGCAAATTGTCTTAAATATTGTTCATCTTCTGCTGGTGATCCTGGTTCTACATATTTAAATTCAATAGCTAAATCTTTTTTAGCTTGTACCAATCCTCTGTAAGCTGAATCATTAAATGACTTATCTCCCAAACCACCAATTGATAATACTATCCCTATTTTCTTTGCTCCTGATTCTGCCCCCTCTTTCTTCTTAAACATATCAAAAAATCCTCCAAATGCCATGCTTGATACAAATACTCCTAATAATACTGCTGTTAATACTTTTTTCATTTTATTCCTCCTCTGTTTTTTTACTCCCTTTTTCATTTCAAATTTGAAACTTAAATTTCAATTTATTTAAAACCTCTTAATATTATTATATTTTAAGAAATTCATAAATATAAGAGGCTTAATTACTGATATTTCTCGGTTATAAAATAAACCTTTGATTTTCTCAATATATCAAATAATAGTATTAAACATTAAATTTGATTTTTTTGCCACATATCCTAGCATTAGGTTTCTCCTTATCAGGGAGAAAACGCTAAAAAGGGATGAGGGCATTATTTTGATTACCGTGAAACTACAGTTACTTATTAAAATTTAAAATTCTAGTTTAATTTTTTTTGAGAGTTACTGTATATGTAGTAATACACTTTCTTTTATTCATCATTTTTATCATATGCAACACCACTTGCTGATGGTGCTACTGCTTTTCCTACTACACCCGCTAAAGCCAATAACGTTAATAAATATGGTATCATTTGGATAAATTGAGGTGGTATTGATTTTACATGTTGCTGTAATATACCTTGCAACGCTGTTGCAAATCCAAATAACAAACTTGCTCCTACCGCTCCAAATGGAGTCCATTTTCCAAATATCATTGCTGCTAAAGCGATAAATCCTCTACCTGATGACATTCCTTTTGTAAATTGAGCTAAAGTACCTATTGATAAATACGCTCCTCCTATTCCAGCTAAAACCCCGCTCATTATAACTCCAAAATATCTTATTTTTTCTACATTGATTCCTACTGTATCTGCAGCTAAAGGATGCTCTCCTACAGCTCTCATTCTCAATCCTGTTACTGTTTTATACAGAAAGAAATGAGCTCCTATTGCCAGTCCATATA
>Ga0307991_1003520_pt1 | contig 10102 bp, 8 predicted proteins | sample EllFjometagen131_FD_203146 | JGI IMG/M metagenome (GOLD analysis project Ga0307991, IMG submission 203146) | Marine microbial communities from Ellis Fjord, Antarctic Ocean - #131 | ecosystem: Environmental > Aquatic > Marine > Unclassified | place: Southern Ocean | collected 2014-10-08 | reverse complement strand
ATACTAAAAAGCACCGACGGGGCAATTCCTATTTTTTTAGGAAAATTCCGAACAGAGTGTACTTTAATAAATGAATCATTTCCTAATTATCCAGGAAGAATCTTTCAGGTAAATAGACAGAGTGAGAGAGTAATTAAATTATTTTCTTATTTTGTCTATTTCTGTTTGCATAGAAACACTTTGGTTCCATGAATTAAGAGAAATAAGCATATATGTTTGAGAGTGATAAAGGACTGTTTATTTGTAATACAAGAAGAGATTGTAAAATAAAAGAAATGTATATTTAAGATATGCTTATATATACTAAATTACTGAAAGAAGAAATTTTATAAGGAGGGATTTGAATGATAGAGGCAATTAGAAATATTGGGGAATATGCACTTGAAAAAGAGGAGAAAAGTACCGATAATCCTTTAGAAATATTAATAGATAATCCCGCAAATAGAGATACTAAGAATATTTTATTTATTCTTTTAGATGAAGAAAATAAAGAATTTAAATATCATGGTATAGAAATTGAGGAATATTCAAAAGGTAAATTAAAAAAATATTTATACAGGAAAGGGAGTGGTGCTAGAGGTACAGATATAACACCAATATCCATGGTAACTGATATTGTAAAAACTTTCGATATTAAGATTTTAAATTGGTTTAAAAATCATGATTTCGATAAAAACAACAAAAGCGAGATGATACAAAATATTTATTTTTCTATTACAAAAAATAAAGAAAAAATACTAAAAGATTTAATAGAAAAATCAGCTATAGAAAATAATATTATAAGCTTTAAGATTAACAGAAAATATTTAGGAGATTTTGAAATATTTCAAGAAATGCTGATAGAAAGAGCCTCAGAAAACTTTTATAAAAAATTTGGGAAGATATCAAAATCAGAAAATAAATTATGCTCGATTTGTAAAAAAAAGAACGACGAAGTTTATGGTTTTGTGAGTACTTTTAATTTTTACACTGTGGATAAAAAGGGATTTGTTAGTGGAGGATTTAAACAAAAAGATGCTTGGAAAAATTACCCGGTTTGTCTTAATTGTGCCCTAACTTTAGAAGAAGGTAAAAAATATCTGGGAGACAATCTTAATTTCAATTTTTTCGGATTTAAATATCTGTTAATTCCTAAATTTATTAAAGGAATAAAAAAAGATATTCAAGAAGATATTTTTACAAAAATAAAACTTCAAAAAGACCCAAAGTTTGGGAAAAAAGAAATAAAACATTTAACTTCTGATGAGAATGATGTATTGGAGATAATGAGTAAACAACAAAATTACTTAAATAATAATTTTTTATTCTATAGTGCTCCAAAGGGTTTTAATGGAGCAGTCTTTAATATATTAATGTATATTGAAGATATTCTTCCTTCTCGCTTAAAGCAATTGTTTGAAGCTAAAAACGTGGTTGACCAAGAAGAAATATTTCAAAATTGTGAAATAGATCTTTATCAAGAAGGAAAAAAAATTGGTAAAGGCCTATTAGAGTTTAATTTTGGAATTTTAAGAACTTTTTTCCCAAGGATAACCAATAATAGAACATTTAATAAGTATTTCTTAGACATTACTAGTAAAATATTTACCAACAAACAAGTAGGGCATGATTTTTTGCTTAATTTTATTGTAAAAAAAATAAGAGATGATTTTATGCAAAATTATCCTACTAAAATTGATACTCTGAAAGCCTTTATGTTGTTAAATTATCTAAATAAACTAGGAATATTAAATTTAAAAGAGGAGGTAAAAATGGAAACTGAAAAATTATTTTTACATGGAACCGAGGAAAATGAAATAATAGAGAGAGTAGAATTATTTTTTAATAAATATTCTAATTTCTTTAATGTTAATGTCAAAAAGGCAATTTTCTTAGAAGGTGTGTTGACTCAATTTTTACTTAATATTCAATATCAGGAAAGAAAAGCTACTCCTTTCAGGATAAAATTAAAAGGTTTAAAATTAGATGAAAAGCAAATCAAAAAACTCTTACCAGAAATTCAGAATAAACTGGAAGAATATGGGAAAAATTATTATAAGGAGTTAGAATCAATTATTTCTAATTATTTTGTTTTATCAGGAAATGATTGGAATATTAGCAATGATGAAATTAGTTTTTATTTTGTATTGGGAATGAATCTTTCTAATGTATTTAAAAAATAAAAAAATAATGGAGGTAAAAAAGATGGGTGAAGTAATAAAAAATAGGTCAGAAATTGTATTTCTCTACGATATTAAAGATGCTAATCCTAACGGAGACCCACTAGACGAGAATAAGCCGCGCATGGATGAAGAAACAGCAATAAATATAGTAACTGATGTTCGTTTAAAAAGAACCATTCGGGATTATTTAAATAGTTTTAAGGGAAAAGAAATATTTGTTCGAGAGATTGCAGATGAAAATGGAATCATTCAAGATGCCAAACAGAGAGCAAACAATTTTTCCGACAAAGATACATTGAAAGAAAATAGCTTTAATAAACAAAAAGAAACTATTAAAAAAGAAATACTTAATAAATGCATAGATGTGCGCTTGTTTGGGGCAACTATCCCTCTTGATATACCGATAAAAGAAGGCAATAAGACAAAAAATGTTACTGGTTCTATTACTTTAACAGGCCCGGTACAATTTAAAATAGGTCGTTCTTTACATAAAGTAGAATTAAAACATATCAAAGGAACAGGGGCTTTTGCTGCTGGTAAAGATAAAAGGCAAAAGACTTTCAGAGAAGAAGACATCCTTCCCTATTCATTAATTTCTTTTTATGGAATTATTAACGAAAATGCTGCTCAACATACTCAACTTACCGAAGATGATATCTTGCTTTTAATAGAAGGTATGTGGAATGGAACTAAGAATTTAATTTCCCGAAGCAAAGTCGGACAGATGCCACGTTTGCTTTTAAAAGTAAATTATAAAGAAGAAAATTATCATATCGGAGATTTGGATAAATTAATTAAAATAAAGGATATTAAAAATATTGCAGAGGAAAAGATCCGTGATATCGGTGAAATAGAATTAGATGCAAATGAATTAATAGAAACTTTAAATAAAAATAAAGAAAAAATTGAAAGTATTGATTTGAAAATCAATGATAGGGTTAAAATTAATTTAGAGGGGATAGACGCAACGATAAAAATAAGCAAAATTACTTTTTAATTACAAAAGGGGATTTAGAAAATGGATAAAATATTAGTTTTTGATGTGTGGGGAGATTATGCTCATTTTAGAAGATATTATACGACAACCTCTCCTCTTTCTTTTCCTATTCCTCCCCGGACTGCCCTATGCGGTTTGATAGGAGCTATCATTGGATTGGAGAAAGAAGGAAATAATTATTTAAAATATTTCCCTACCGAATCTGCTCATATTGCCTTGCGATTACTTAAACCTGTTAAAAAAACTATTATTGCTGAAAATTTAATCAATACTAAAAATGCCCGTGGTCCGGGAATGAATTTGATAAACCAAAAAGGAGGCAGGACTCAAATAAGATTTGAATTCTTAAAAGATCAAAAATATAGAATATATTTTTACTATACTGACGAAAAAGATGGTCTATCCCAAAAATTAAAATATAATTTAACCAATCACAAAACTAAATATACTCCTTGTTTGGGTTTAAGTGAAAATATTGCAAATTTTAACTTTGTAGGAGAATTTAAAATCAATATTCTTCCTTGTAAAAATGATTATGTTTCTATTGATACGGTATTACCTTTACAAAAAATTTTAGAAAAAGAAGGCATAATGTTTGAACGAGAAGGAGAGTATTTTTCAATAAGAGTTCCGGTTGAAATGAATACTGAAAGAGTTGTTACAAAGTATAGAGATATAATATTTGATAGAAATGGAAGGCCAATAAAAGCTAAGTTAACAGAAACATATGCAAATATTAATTGTATAGATGGGAGGAGTGAAAATATTGTCTTTATCGAGTAAGATATATTCTCATCCGAACAAATTATTAGAAGACCATTTGCAAAAAGTAGGAGATTTATGTAAACAAAAATTATTTCTTAAAAAATTAAATTTAAATGGTTATATCGATTTTGATGTTCTTAAAGATATTTCCTATTTAATTGGAGTGTCTCATGATTTTGGGAAGTCTACAACCTATTTTCAAAAATATTTGGAAGAAAAAAATGAGTCTGAAAAAATAAACTTGAAAAATAAGTTAGAGACCCATCATTCCTTAATTTCTGCTTTATTTTCTTACTATGTGGTAAAGGAATATTTGTCATCCAAATATTTATTAGCTGAAAAATATTATCAATATCTTCCGGTAATTAGTTTTTTAGTTGTCAAAAGACATCATGGTAATTTAGATGATGCATTAGATGAAGTAATTCTTGATTTTAAAGATGATGATATTTTAGAAAAACAGATCAATGCTATTGATTTTAAAATCATTAATGATATTTATAGTTATCTTTTTTCTAAAATTGATTTTAAATTTGATTATAATTTATTTCGAGACAATATATTAAAGGCTAAACCTATTTATATTTATAACGAGATCGACAGGTATGAAAAGAATTACACAAGAAATTTAAGCCATCAAGAAAAAAATTTAATTACTGATCTTGAAAAAGAAGATACACTCTTTTATTATTTTATAACTTTGCTTTTATATTCATTGCTTTTAGATGCAGATAAGACGGATGCAGCTAATTTACAAGAAATAAATAGAATTAAAATAGACAAAGACATTGTTGATAATTATAAACTACACTTATTTAAGGGCGTTGATAAAGAGAAAAAAGAGATAAATAAAATTAGAAACGAAATCTATGATGAAACCATGAACAGTCTAAGCAGTTTAAATTTGGAAAAAGATAAAATATTATCTCTAAATGTTCCTACCGGTACAGGCAAGACTCTGACTTCTCTATCCTTTGCCTTAAAATTAAAGGCAAAAATAGAACAGGAAAAAAAATATAAACCAAGAATCATTTATTCTTTGCCTTATTTAAGTATTATCGACCAAAACTTTGCAATATTTGAGGATGTCTTTAAATTTTCTTTGAAGGGGAAAACTCCCAATTCAAACTTATTGCTAAAACATCATCATCTTTCAGATGTAAATTATACTGCAACAAGTACAGGGAAAGAAGAATTCGAGAATGTGTCTCAAAAAGATATAGGCAAAGATTTGTTATTAATTGAGGGATGGAACTCGGAAGTTATCGTTACTACTTTTTTCCAATTTTTTTATAGCTTACTTTCTAATCGAAATAAATCTATTAGAAAATTTCATAATATAGTAAATAGCATTGTTATTTTAGATGAAATTCAAGCGATTCCTCATCATTATTGGTTTTTATTAAATAAAATAATCCACTTCTTGGCCGAAAGGTTTAACGTATATTTTATTTTAGTTACCGCAACCCAACCTTTACTTTTTAATGAGAGGGACAATGAAATAAAACCATTGATAAAAGATAAGAAAAAATATTTTAAAGCTCTAAACAGAGTTGAATTAAATTATAATCCGGAACCAATTTGTTTAGAAAAATTTCAGGAAATATTAGGCAAAGATTTATTTATTAATAAAAATAAAGATTTCTTGATTGTATTAAATACTATAGGTTCTTCCCTTGAAATATATAATTTTATTTGCCAATTGGAATTAGAAAATACTGAAGTATATTATCTTTCTACCAATATAATTCCCCGGGAAAGATTGAAAAGAATCAAAAAAAGCAGAAAAAATACTAAAAAGCGAAAAATTATAATTAGCACACAATTAATTGAAGCGGGAGTGGATTTAGATGTAGATGTCGTTTATCGTGATTTTGCACCTCTTGATTCAATTAATCAGGTAGCAGGAAGGTGCAACCGAAATTTTATTCAAAATAAAGGATTGATAAAATTATTTGTTTTGAAAGCAGAAGAAGAGAAAAAAGAATATCATCGGTATATCTATGATAATTTTATTATTTCAAAAACAAAAGATGTCTTAGAGGAAGCCAATAATAAGCAAATAGAGGAAAAAGATTTTTTATCTTTAAATAATTTATATTTCGATAAAGTAAATCAAGGTAAAGCAGATGACAAATCTAAAGAAATATTAGGATACGTTAAAAAATTAACTTTTAGCGAATTAAATAAATTTAAACTTATTGAAAATAATTATAAAAAGATAGATATTTTTGTAGAAGTAGATGAGAGGGGAAAGGAAATCTATCAAAAATATAAAAAGCTTTCTTTAAAAAAAAATATGTTTGAACGTAAAAATGAATTTTTAAAAATTAAGAAAATATTTTATGACTATGTTATCTCTGTTCCTTACAGATATGCTAATGATTTTATTGTTGAAGATAAAGCGATTGGACATATTTCTCTTGAGGAAATAGAACAAAATAATTATTATAATCCGGAAACCGGTTTTAAGAGAAAAGACGAATCAGGGGGAGGAACATTAATTTACTAAATAGGAGTCAAGATGAAAATAAAAACAATGTTATTAAAAATGGAATCGAATCAACCGATAAAAGAGGATGCATCTAAATTACGCGGTTTTTTTGCCCGTAAATTTGATAGTTATATACTAATGCATAATCACTTGGGTAATAATAAATTTCTGTATAAATATCCTAGAATACAATATAAGAGTATTAATCATACAAAAGTTCTTCTAGGTCTTACTGAAGGAGTAGAGGTTTTACAAAGTATCTATAATCAATACGAAAAAATAATTTTAGACGGGCATACTTACCAGATATATAGCAAGGAAATAATTTTAAAAGAAGAAGATTTTGGAATTGCTACTAAAAATATAAAATATAAATTTCTTACACCCTGGTTTGCTTTAAACGAAGAAAATTACAAGAGATACAAAAGGTATAATTATATAGAAAGGACAGATCAATTACAAAGTATCTTAATGCGTAACATGATGGCTATGGCCAAAACTTTTAAATATTATGTTGAATCTAAAATAATTGTAGATACCAGCTTAAAAGAAACGACAATTAAATTTAAAGGGAAAGATGTTATAGGGTTTTTAGGAACCTTCCAAACAAATTTTAATCTTCCTGATTATATTGGGCTGGGTAAATCGGTTTCAAGTGGGTTCGGAACAATAAAAAAAATAAATAATAAAGTAGATGCAATGTCATGCAATTAGTTATAAATACAAGAGGTTCATATTTAAGAAAAAAGAATAATTGTTTTTTGATTAGAAATGACGAAAAAGTGTTTGAAGTTTCTGTCAAGAAAATCGAAAGCATTTTAATTACTACTAGTGCCTATATTTCTACTGATGCGGTTAAATTTGCTTTGGATAATAATATAGATATTATTTTTTTAGATTATTTCGGCAATCCTTATGGAAGAGTTTGGCATTCAAGATTAGGAAGCACAACTCTAATAAGGAGAAAACAATTAGAATCTTCTACCGGAGTAATAGGTTTAAATTTAGCTCAAGAATGGATAATTTGTAAAATTGACAATCAAATCGAATTATTAAAAAGTTTAAAAAATTCTCGACCCCACAAAGAAAATGCTCTTAAGGAATGTATAGATTTTATAGAGAATAAAAAAATTGTCTTATTAAAAATAAAAGGAGTTCTAGAAGAAAAAAGAAATAGCATTATGGCTATAGAAGGAATGGTTGCAAAAGAATACTTTAAAGCATTGAGTTATATTATACCGGACAGGTTTAAATTTGATGGTAGAAGTAGAAGCCCGGCTAAAGATGAATTTAACTGTTTGCTTAATTATGGATATGGAGTGCTTTATTCTATGGTAGAAAAAGGTTGTATTCTTGCCGGACTTGATCCCTATTTAGGCTTTATTCATGCTGATAATTATAATAAGAAATCGTTAGTTTTCGATCTTATTGAAATCTTTAGAATTTTAGTCGATAAAACTGTAATTTATCTATTTAGTAAAAGAAAAGTTAAAAAAGAATATTTTGATCAAATAAAAAATGGACTTTCCCTCAACAAAGAAGGAAAAGCAGTTTTAATCAGTGCCTTAAACGAGACATTGGAAAAGAAGGTTAGATATCGAGGAAGGAATATTAAAAATAGAAATATAATTCAATTTGAATGTCACCGAATAGCAAATAATTTATTAAAATAGAAATGAGATGATATTTTTTATGCTGGTATGGGTTATTTACGATATTACAATAAATAAAATTAGAAGTAAAGTTGCAATTTACTGTAAGGGCTATGGTTTGTATAGAGTGCAAAAAAGTGTTTTTCTGGGAAACCTAAATAAAAACGAAATAGATGAATTATCTTTGCAATGCGATGAAATTATTAATAAGAAAGAAGATTCTGTTTATATTTTCCCAATGTGTGACGAAGATTTTAAAAAAGTAAAACTTTTAGGACAAGCCTTTGATAAAAAAATGGTAAAAGATGAAGTAATCGCTAAGTTTTTTTAGAGGTTTTATAAAAAATGGAAACAATAAGAAAAAAAGGAGTTTATATCACACCTTCGGAAATAATAGAATATTTATATTGTCCGAGATTTATCTATTTTATGAATTGTCTTTCCATACCTCAGCATGAAGAACAAAGATATAAAGTATTGACCGGAAGAGAAATTCACGAGAAGAAAGCTAAAATAAATAAAGATTATTTAAGAAGAAAATTAAATTGCAATAAAAGAGAAATAAATGTTTATTTAGCTTCTGCCAAATATCATTTAAAAGGAGTTATTGATGAAGTTTTATTTTTAGAAGACGGAACAGCTGCTCCACTTGATTATAAATTTGCAGAATTCAAAGAAAGATTATTTCATACTCATAAAGTCCAATCAACTCTCTATGCTATTTTAATTAAAGATAATTATCAAGTAGGAGTAGATCGAGGTTATATCTGTTATACAAGAAGTAAAAATTTAATTAAAGCAATAGATTTTAAAGAAGGTAATTTTATAAAAGCATTAGAAATGATTGATAAAGTATTGAAGATAATACAAACTGGTTATTATCCTAAAGGGACCAAATATCTATCTAAATGCGCTGATTGTTGTTACAAAAATATTTGTGTTTAAGAAGGTGGAATGATGAAACTCCTGTATTATAATGGTTTGCAACTACAAAAAGCATGTAAAGAGTCTTATAAAATGATATATTTTAAAGGAAATATTATTGGAATATACAAATACAACTATAGTAAAAATTCAGGAAGTTGTTGTATTGGTTAGCTCTTACACTGTTAACGGGTTGAAGAGGAACATCCATAAAAACAAGGATTGAAACTTTCAAGCCCGCCATCTTTGACGAATGGATTATCTTGTTGAAGAGGAACATCCATAAAAACAAGGATTGAAACTTAAGTGACTCTCTAATATCTGCTTTTGTATAAGGAGTTGAAGAGGAACATCCATAAAAACAAGGATTGAAACATGTAATTGGATGGTTCAAAAACTCAAACCCTATTTAGTTGAAGAGGAACATCCATAAAAACAAGGATTGAAACAGAAGGCACAGCTAAAGAAGGATTATGCAGAAGGAAGTTGAAGAGGAACATCCATAAAAACAAGGATTGAAACGAAAAAGGAGATTAACCATGTTCGATAATCTATCACCGGGTTGAAGAGGAACATCCATAAAAACAAGGATTGAAACTTTATTAATTGTGTAGTATACGGTTCTTGACTGAATAGTTGAAGAGGAACATCCATAAAAACAAGGATTGAAACCATAATAAACATTATTAGACAGTCATTTAAAAATATGTTGAAGAGGAACATCCATAAAAACAAGGATTGAAACACCGGTGTGAAAGCGGCTACTATAAAATATGGAGTTTGTTGAAGAGGAACATCCATAAAAACAAGGATTGAAACCTTTCTTTTGGGTACTTTCCCTGGAGAAATAAATTTGTTGAAGAGGAACATCCATAAAAACAAGGATTGAAACCTTTCTTTTGGGTACTTTCCCTGGAGAAATAAATTTGTTGAAGAGGAACATCCATAAAAACAAGGATTGAAACATCAATCCCCGGACACATCCGGAGGAATTTCCTGGGGTTGAAGAGGAACATCCATAAAAACAAGGATTGAAACCTATTACACTTCGGGCACACCGGTTGACGTTTCTTTGTTGAAGAGGAACATCCATAAAAACAAGGATTGA
>Ga0307991_1003517_pt1 | contig 10110 bp, 10 predicted proteins | sample EllFjometagen131_FD_203146 | JGI IMG/M metagenome (GOLD analysis project Ga0307991, IMG submission 203146) | Marine microbial communities from Ellis Fjord, Antarctic Ocean - #131 | ecosystem: Environmental > Aquatic > Marine > Unclassified | place: Southern Ocean | collected 2014-10-08 | reverse complement strand
ACCTGGATTGCTTGAGCCAAATCACCAACAATCTTGATTTACACCCCCTTCGTGCTCTTCGTGTACTTCGTGGTGTGATCAAACTTTTTTTGTCACAAAATGCACAAAATTTACAACTAAGCACCTAAAGTTCATATATAATTATTGCAACTTTTTGTTATTTAAAAATCCAGTTTATCCTGTAAATCCTGTCTAAAAAAAACATGGTAAAAATCATGGAAATCAAAGACAAAGTTGCCTTAGTGCTCGGCGCCATAAAAGGAATCGGAAAAGGTATAGGACTTGCCCTTGCACGGGAAGGAGCAAAAGTAGCCTTAAATTATTTTGACTGGGAAGAAAGTCTGGATGAACTAGAAAAGGACTTTGCCAAAACCGGTCAGGATTACCTGATTAACAAAACCGACCTGCTTAACACCGACAAGATTCAAGGACTTATTAAAAAAGTTATCGATCATTTCGGCCGCCTGGACATTTTGATAAACAACATCGAGCGCGGCGGATGGCCGGTGGTTCACGGGCCGTATGTTCGGGAGCAGTGGGATCTTGAAATGGCCACCACCCTGCGCGCCAAAAGATGGATCTTCGATTCAGCCCTTCCGTATCTGAAGGCCTCCGGAAACGGGGTGGTCATAAATTTTTCTTCCATTGCCGGTATCGTCGGACGGTCCGGTCCGGCCAATTATATATTCAACGAGGGTTATGCCGCTGCAAACCGAGGTGTTTCCCTTCTAACCGAAACCTGGGCCCGCATGGGAGCACCTGAGGTTCGCGTAAATGAAATCATGCTCGGTTTTGTTGAAACCCGGCATGGTGCAAAAACCAGGGGCTGGGGTCTGCTCAGCGATGAACAGAAAGCTGCGCTTTATGATCATACGTTGCTGAGACGTACCGGCACCATAGAAGATGTAGTAAAAGCGGTAATTTTTATGATAAAAGATTCACCGTTTATGACCGGTAGTGTTCTGCGGCTGGACGGCGGCTATGTTTTGGGCGGCGATAAGATTGCACCGATTCCGAAAGGCATCCTGTAAGACTTATTTCTTATTTTTATTCTTTTGCATCCTGTGCTTTTAATGCATTAAAATTGACGGTCTCGTAAAAAGTCCAACCTCTGCGTTGTGCTGCATTTCGCAATCATTCAACGTACGAAAAGTACGCCTCATGATTACAAAATTTGCGACGCCTTTTTATCCCGCCTATGTTTGGCGGGGGAGTTTGAACTTTTTACGAAACCGTCTAAATCGGACTTTTTACGAGTTCATCAAATCGTGTCCATCCATAAATCTATATTGGGCACAAATTAAGTTTCCAATGCAGAAATGAGCAATTTTTCGCAAGGTCAAGGAAATCAAGGAATTACGCGGAGGCGTACACGTAGTACGCCGCACAAGTGATTCCGCAGATTGACGCAGAGATTGCGGAAAAGGGCCATTTCTGGATGGACACTAACCCGGTAGTATACCATTACTTGAGCCGGTAAAAAGGCTCGTCCCCGCTTTTTCCCATTAGTCTCAATTGACCCCCACATTGCTCGCATACCAATAGGATGTCCAAAAGCTTGGAATCAGCGTCGGACGAATCGTCCATGATAACGGAATCTTCGGGAAGATAGGTCGATATGCCACATTGCATGCACATACATTCTATTTCATTGTTCATGTGATATCCTTATGATAAATATCGAGTTATTTAATCCCACTATCCAAAACCGAGAGACGCCGGTTGTTTTTGAAATTGAAGCCCTGGGGATTTTTTCTTAAAAGCTAAAAATTTTATGGACGTTATAAGTTTTACAATGTAAAGAACTTCATATAGCAAATTTATAAGGTTAATTCTACCGAAAAAAGTTTATACTGTAGTTTATACTGTATAAAATAATTGTAAAACCTGCATCTTTAAAAACTTTCAACGGACTATTGTTTAACATTAATTTAACCGTTTAGGGTTCAAAGGTTCAGAAATTGTAGGTTTACTTCACAAATCTGAGCCGTGAGCGGTTAAAAAGGATAAATACATATGAAACAAGAAACAATCGTACGCTTTGCTCCAAGCCCGACCGGTTACCTTCATATCGGGGGTGCCCGCACAGCGATTTTCAACTGGCTCTTTGCCCAAAAGACCGGCGGCAAATTTATCCTTAGAATCGAGGATACGGATGCGGAACGGTCAACTGAAGAATCTATACAAGGAATTATTGAAAGTTTGAAATGGCTGGGCATAACCTGGGATGAGGGCCCCTATTTTCAGTCGCAGTTTATTAATGAACATCAGGCCGCCGCGCACAAACTGCTGGAATCGGGGCATGCCTACAAGTGTTTTTGTACCAAAGAAGAACTTGACCGAAAAAGACAGGCGGCATTGAAGCAGAAAAAAGATTTAAAATATGACGGTACCTGTCGCCGCTTAACACCGGATCAGGTTGCCGAAAAGGAAGCGGCAGGGATTCCTTTTACCATTCGCATGAAGGTGCCCCGCGGCCAGGGCTCTGTCCGTTTTGAAGACACGGTCTACGGAACCATTGAATATAAATACGAGGATATTGAGGACTTTGTCGTTGTCCGTTCCAACGGTCAACCTTTGTATCTTATTTCAAATACGGTGGATGATATCCGTGACCGGATTACCCATGTCATTCGCGGTCAGGACGGTCTGTCAAATACACACCGGCAGATTTTGATCTACCAGGCGCTGGGAGCACAGGTGCCGCAGTTTGCGCATATGTCGCTTACCCTGGATCCTAAAAAAGCCAAGATTTCCAAGCGCAAGCATGGCGAACTGGTTGCAGTTCACTTTTACAGAGAGCACGGATTTTTACCATGGGCATTTGTAAATTTTTTGGTACTATTGGGATGGGCTACGCCTGAATCCAGAGAAATCTTTTCCAGGGAGGAATTAATCCAAGCGTTTTCCCTTCAAAGAATCAATCGCGCCAATTCCATCTTCGATGTAAGAACGAATGATCCAAAATACTTTACCGATCCCAAGGCCATAAGTATCAACGCCCATTATCTAAGAACCCTGCCGGTTGAGGAGATCGAACCTTATGTTCGAACCGAACTGGAAAAAGCGGGTCTCTGGAATCCCGAGTATGAGGGCGCAAAGCGCCGCTGGTATCTGGATACCATTGAACTGATTCGCAGCCGGTTTCATGTGACAACCGATTTTGTTTCCCGTGGTCGGGCCTATTTTTCCGACGATTTTTCCATTGAATCCAGGGCACTGAAAAAAAATATTTTCAAGCATCCGGATCTAAAAAAATGGCTCCCCTTGCTGGCAGACCGGTTGCAGGCTTTGGAAAATTTTACGGCTTTGGAAACCGAGGATACCATACGTGAGATGGCTGAGGAGCTAAAAATCAAACCCGGGGTATTGATCAACGGCGTTCGAACCGCTGTTACCGGCCAGCTTGCCGGCCCCGGGATATTTGATATTTTAATCACCATGGGACAGCGTCGTGTTGTGAATCGCTTAATCAAGGCGCCGGCAATTTTCGATAAACCATAAATATAGCTAAAGAATGGAGCTTTGAATATGACAAAAACCGAATTCACTCCGGCCCCTAATTTTATCCGGAATATTGTCGCCCGGGACTTAAAAGATAACAAAAACAACGGCCGGGTTGTGACCCGCTTTCCTCCGGAGCCCAACGGATATCTACATATCGGACATGCCAAATCCATTTGTCTTAACTTCGGTATTGCCGCAGAGAATAAGGGGGGTATTTGCAATTTGCGATTCGATGATACCAATCCCGGCAAAGAGGATATTGAATATGTTGAATCCATAATAGAAGACGTCCGATGGCTTGGATTCGATTGGGATGATCGTCTGTTTTATGCCTCCGACTACTTTGAGCAACTTTATCAATATGCCGTCCAGTTGATCAAAGCCGGCAAGGCCTATGTGTGCAGCTTGAGTGCCGAAGAGATTCGGGAAAGCCGCGGCACCCTCACAACACCGGGAAAGGAAAGCCCCTATCGCAACCGTTCGGTGGAAGAAAACCAGGACCTGTTTGAGCGTATGCGGGCCGGAGAATTTGAGGACGGTTCCCACGTGCTCCGAGCCAAGATTGATATGGCATCGCCAAATGTTCTGATGCGTGATCCTGCGCTTTATCGTATTCGACGGATACCTCATCACCGGACAGGTGACAAGTGGTGCATTTATCCCATGTACGACTTTGCCCATTGCCTTTCGGATTCCATGGAAGGAATTACCCATTCTCTTTGCACCCTTGAATTTGAAATCAATCGCCAACTGTACGACTGGATACTGGACGAACTGAACGTGGACTGCCACCCCCAACAAATTGAGTTTGCCCGACTTAACCTCAGCTATACGGTATTAAGCAAGCGCAAACTTGTGGAATTGGTAGATGGAGCGTATGTCTCGGGATGGGACGATCCTCGAATGCCGACCATTAGCGGTCTGAGGAGACGCGGCTATACACCGGAGTCGATCCGCAATTTTTGTGACCGAATCGGAGTGGCCCGGCGGGACAGTATTGTTGATATTGCACTACTCGAATACAGCATCAGAGAAGATTTGAACAAACGGGCACAGCGCGTAATGGGTGTTTTACGTCCGCTCAAGGTCGTCATCGATAACTTTCCCGAAAATAAAGTTGAAGAATTGGATGCCTTGAACAACCCTGAAGATCCGGCTATGGGTGCACGCAAGATTCCTTTTTCGCGAGTGATTTACATCGAACAGGACGATTTTTTAGAGGACCCGCCGAAAAAGTTTTTCCGTTTGGCGCCCGGGCGTGAAGTGCGACTGAGATATGCGTATTATATTACCTGCGTGAGAATTGTTAAGGATGAAAAAACCGGCCAGGTGGTCGAATTGCATTGCACCTATGATCCGGATACCCGCGGCGGATCATCCCCTGATGGACGGAAGGTTAAAGCAACCTTACACTGGGTTTCTGCGGCCCACGCGATAAAAGCCGAAACACGCCTTTACGAACATTTCTTTATAAAAGAAAATCCGGATGAGGAAAAGGATGTTGATTTTAAAACATATTTAAATCCGAATTCTTTGGAAACACTCCCTTTCTTTGTGGAACCCGGTCTTGCCGGTGCGGCACCGGGTAGCCGGTACCAGTTTGAAAGACTCGGTTATTTCTGCGTCGATCCCAAAGATTCTTCCGATCAAGCCCTAATATTCAACCGCACGGTAACGTTACGGGATACATGGGCCAGAATACAGAAAGCACAGCAGAAAAAACAAAAAAAGAGGTAAGGTAACCATTTGGTCTCTAAAACAAGCCGGATCCAAACGAGCGGTCTATAAAATTTTCAATAAGGGGCGTTTTGCAAAGGTCTCGAAGCTAAAGTGATATCAAAAGAGGTATAACCATGCCGATTTACGAATTTTATTGCAGGGACTGTAATACTCTTTTTAACTTTTTTTCCAAAACCATTAATACGACCCAAAAGCCCAAGTGCCCAAAATGTAAAACAAGGACACTTACCCGACAGATTTCTGTGGTGGCATTTACCGGACGAGTAAAGGAAGACGGCGACCTTGATGATCTGCCCTTTGACAGCAGCAAAATGGAACAGGCCATGCAGATGTTGGCGGGTGAAGCTGACAAAATGAACGAGGATGATCCCAAGCAGGCTGCCAATCTTATGCGCAAACTTTCTGATATGACAGGCCTTAAACTCGGTGACGGCATGGATGAGGCGTTGAGGAGGATGGAAAAAGGTGAAGATCCTGAACAGGTGGAGGCTGAATTAGGTGATATTCTGGAAGAGGAAGACCCGTTTTCTTTGCAGGCGAAAGAGTCAAAAAACATCAAAACAAGACGCAAAGAACCGTTACGGGATGAAACCCTTTATGACTTATGACCGTTTCATACAAAAGGGGTGTAAATCAAGGCCGTTGGTAAACGCTGATCCTTGTCTATTGACAAACCGTGGCTTCGAAGCCTTTTTTTAGGTGTCAGGTGTCAGGTGTCAGGTGTCAGGTGTCAGGGTTAAGGATTAAGAGGGAAACGAGGTGACCCATAGAAATTTTATGGACGTGGAGTATCTTGAACAAAATAGAAGGCGTGAATCGCGCCAGGGGCGAAGCAGCTGAGACCATTCACCATCTGTCCATGGCGAAACTCAAAGGGTAGATCACGGAAAAGGTGTATTTAGAAATTCGGGGTGGTTACAAAGAATGCATTCGTATGTTGAATGGATTAGAGAAAACATTGGAACGGAAAGTCCCAGAGCGAGAACGCCGCCGCAGTTAGCTGAGGAAACGGCAGTGTATGGCGTAAAAAATGAATCGTTTCCTCAGGGCTGGCCCATTACTACTGAACATGTTTTCTGACACCCAATAGCCATAGCAATCTTAGCAAAAAACAGTCTTGATTTACACCCTATTGGGGTTCAAATGCATTTGCCCTGTACAGGGTTCCGGTGGGTATGGATCATACGACTTCAAGTTTTGACTCAGCCACAACCCCGAGAAGGATTTCCCGGAAGTGAGGGTGACCCAGGAGCTGCTCGCCGGTTCCAACAAGGGTGATTTTTCCTTGTTCGATAAGAAACGCTTTGGTAGCCACCCTTAATATTCGGCGTACATGCTGGCCGGCCAGAAAAAGAGTAATTCCGTGACCACGGATCAGCTTCAGAGTATTGCAGAGACGGTTCACATCTTTTGGGGCCAGACCCAGGAACGGATCGTCTATCAGGAGAAGGTGGGGATCACTCATCAGCCCGCGGGCAATCGTCAACATTCTTTTTTGCCCCCCGCTCAAAGTCCCCGCCATATCCCTACGTTTATCCGCCAGTACAGGGAAGATTTCGAATACAAAAGACAGCAGGTTATTCTTTTTTTTTCTGGCGGTATAGGCGCCCACTTCCAGATTTTCCAGCACACTCATAAGAGGAAAGACATTCATGCCTTCGGGCACATAAACCAGACCCCGGCGAACCACTTCATGTACAGGTAGTTCCTGAATAGGCTCATGTTGATAGCTGATAACTCCCCGGATCGGGCGCAGTATACCGGCAATCGCTTTCATAACTGTGGTCTTGCCGGAACCGTTGGGACCTACAATGGAAATGATCTGTCCGGCACACACCGTCAGATTAACCTGTGTTAACACTCGGATGTCCTTATAATACACATTCAGATTGCAGACCTTCAGGAGTGGTTTGAGAGTATTCATAGTCAACCTTTCTCAGGGGTTAAGGGTTGACGGTCTCGTAAAAAGTCCAACTTCTGCGTTGTGCTGCATTTCGCAATCATTCAACGTACGATCAGTACGCCTCATGATTACAAAATTTGCACGCCTTGAATTTGAACTTTTTACGAGACCGTCTAAATCGGACCTTATGACTCCTGCTCTCTGATCCCTTCAAGTTTTTTGGTGTTTCAGACCCAGGTAAGCACGGCCCACCTCCCGGTTTCTCATGACCTTGTTGGGTGGACCCTCTGTAATCTTTTCTCCGTGATCAAGGACCAGAAGACGGTCTGATACTTTTAAACTTAAGGTTAAAAAGTGATCGATAATCAAAAGGGTTACCCCCCGCTCGCGAACTCTTTTAATCAATTGGACTGCCTGTTTTACCAAAACAGGGCTGAATCCCGCCGCCACTTCGTCCAAAAGCAGGAGTTTCGGACGTGTGGCAAGCGCACGGGCCAGATCGAGCCTGCGTTTTTCACTGAGCGTAAGATCCTCGGCAAGCGTTTCGGCTTTATGAGGGATACCGACTACTTCCAGGAGTTCCCGCGCCATTTGCACATCTTCAGGGCGGGTGCGAAGACAAAAGCCTTTGCCAAAGAGGTGTCCGACCAGTATATTGTTCAAGGCGGTCATCTTAATAAACGGTCGTGACGACTGAAAAGTTCTGCTGATTCCCAAGCGGCAGATACGGTGAGGCTTGAGACCGTTAATCTTCTTACCCTCAAACAGGATGTTGCCGCTGCTGGGTTTTAAACGGCCGCTGATAATATTGAACAAAGTTGTTTTTCCGGCGCCGTTGGGTCCCACCAATCCGACGATCTCTCCTTGGTTGATAGAAAAATCGATTCTGTTCAGCGCGTTAAAATCGTTGAATTTCTTACTTATTGCTTGTAGTTGTAATAGTATCACAATATGTTCCGCAATGTTTTTAACCTAAATTGAACGATTTGATATGAGAGGATAACCCTTGACAATGCTGCGCCGTTTATATAGTAAAGCCAAAAATAATGATACATTAAAAAGTTTGTAGATTACATATCATAAAACTAATTATGAAAGGAGAGTCAAGCATGAACATTTTGTTTTTTGGGCCAAACGGCAGCGGCAAAGGAACCCAGGGATCCATTTTAAAAGATAAATATAATACCCCTCACATTGAGTCCGGAGCTATTTTTCGTGATAACATCTCAAAAGGGAGCGAACTTGGCACAAAAGCCAAAGAATATATCGACAAGGGTGATCTGGTACCGGATGAAATTACCATCCCAATGATACTCGACCGCCTCAAACAGGATGATTGTAAGGTCGGCTGGCTTCTTGACGGGTTTCCGAGAAACAAAAACCAGGCGATTAAACTTGATGAATCACTCAAAGAGGCCGGCATGGCACTCGATATTGTCGTGGAAATACTTCTGGACCGCGAAATTGCAAAAAACAGGATCATGGGTCGCAGGCTCTGTGTAAATGATAATAACCATCCCAATAACATCTATATCGATGCCATCAAACCTGACGGGGACAAATGCCGTGTTTGCGGTGGTGATTTAAATACCAGAGACGATGACCAGGATGAAGATGCAATCAACAAACGCCACGGTATATACTATGACACTGATACCGGAACCCTTGCATCCGCCTATTATTTCAAAGACCTTGCCGCCAAGGAAGGTTCAATGAAATACATTACGCTGGACGGCGCACCGAGCGTAACAGAGGTTACGGCAGACCTTGTTTCAAAATTGTAAAATTTTAATAAGCACGACTTTTAAAAGCCCCTATCTCGTCAGGCGAAAAAATTGTCTTAAAAAACTAACCGTTCACAGGTTCAGGGTTCAACGTTCAAGGTTAAGGACAAAGAAGGCATTGCAGATCCGAAGCCCTCGTTACAAAGGTTCATTTTCACAAGTAATTGCCAATTGAGCTTCAGATTTTGGATTAGGCCTGACGAAACTGACGCTTTTCTCGTAATTACGCGTCTTAAATTTAGTCCGGGTACGAGGATGGAACCTTTAACCCCTGAACCTTGAACCCGTGAACGCCTACTAAAAAACAAACAACCGTGAACGCTTTTTTTGTTTAATGTGTCCGTGAGCTGATTTTTCAGTCCGGACACATTTTTTTGCAAAATTTTTGAAGATTATATTTTTTTACCACATAACAAACATTTTCTCTTGCCAAATAATAGATTCATATATATATCTAAGTTTAAAATTAAAAAAAATAACCATCGGGAAAAACAATAATTTGAGGCTTACGTCGGGATTAAGTAAAACCTAAATAAAGTGTTTTTTTTACTCGATCTGTACCGATCTCTTCGCAAAAAATCTCTCTACTTAGGCTAAAGAGAGCGTTTTTCAAAGATCTCAATTTGCCGTTGATGGAAAAAAGGAGGCGAATCATTTGAAGGATATTCAGGTCAAGGTTTTTGACAATGACCTTGAAAAAGCAATGCGCATTTTGAAAAAAAAGGTTCAAAATGACGGGCTTTTTAAACGATTAAAAATGAAGAAGGCTTATGAAAAGCCGAGTGAGCACAGGCGCCGCAAACAGCGCGAAGCTTTACGAAGACAAAGAATCGCGGCTTCCAGAAACAGATACCGCAGAAGATAAGATTAAACCTTAATTCGTTTTTTAAACCCGGCGAATATATTGATTCTGCCGGGTTTTTTCTGTGAAAATGACAACAAAAGATTCCTACAACAATTGTCTAAATACCATATATAGTCTCAGAAGATACGGAATTATACTTGGTCTAGATACGACCAGAGAGATTCTTCAAGGCTTGGGGGATCCTCAGGATACATTTAAATCCATTCATGTGGCCGGAACCAACGGAAAGGGATCAATCGCTTCCGCTCTTGCCACAATTCTCCATATCTCCGGATACAATGTCGGACTTTATACATCTCCGCATCTGGTTA
>Ga0307991_1003516_pt1 | contig 10111 bp, 7 predicted proteins | sample EllFjometagen131_FD_203146 | JGI IMG/M metagenome (GOLD analysis project Ga0307991, IMG submission 203146) | Marine microbial communities from Ellis Fjord, Antarctic Ocean - #131 | ecosystem: Environmental > Aquatic > Marine > Unclassified | place: Southern Ocean | collected 2014-10-08 | reverse complement strand
ATAATCAAGCTAATCTCAGCGATTTGAGTTTGAATTTATCTACTTATACAAGCGATATAGAAAAAACCACTACAACTTTCCCTATCAATAAAGAGGGTCAAACCACTATAGTTCTAAATGTTTTTGACGTGTTAGCACATATTCACTTTTCACACTTGTATCAAGACGAAAGCCAAAATTTTATGGATGAATATTTGTATTATTTTGGAGCAAATCAGAACATAAACGATTTCGAAATAGAAGAAAAAGTAAAAATAGGATCTCTTAGTAATAAAAATATTAAAATAGTCTTTCACAAAATTGAAGACAGGAATTATAGCATAATATTGAGTGATGAATAAATGCATTTTTTTGAATTACACTGCATCTTCAGTGCAAGAAAGAGTTACGATCAAAGTTTTAAATGCGATGCCAGAAAGTGTAAAATGACAGAATTAGCAAATTCTTAAAAGCAATTACATAAAAATAACTTAAAATACACTAAAATGAAAAGCCTACAAACACTAATTATTATTCTCGTGGCAACCCTATTTTTTACCGCCTGCACAAAAAATGAAACACCAGAAACATTCGATAGCATTTCGGGTGTGCTAACAGCAGGTGAAAATGTAACATCCGATGATCTTATTGGCTTATCAGTGTTTCTGTGCCAATTTAAAAATGATGAGGACATAAGCAATGCGAACCTAGACGCCTCAACCTTCGATATTATTGACATGATTATGCTCGATGAAAAGGGTGAATTTGAGTTTGTAAACATGAGCCATGGTAATTATTTTATTGGTTTAAATGGATTTATTTTCCCAACAGATTCAATTTGGCGCTTTCGTTTCGATGGTACCGAAGCCTTAAATATTAAACAAACAATTGATAGGAACCCTGCGGATAATTGGACTGGGATATTCATGCCTTGCACTAATTATTGGGCATGTATAGATATGAAAAATTACTCAGGCCCAGAATTAACATTCATAAGATTATACGGATCTAATTCTGACGTTGAATCAATGACGAATGATTATACTGTAGAAACTATTGATGGGGCAATTCAATGTATGCCGATAACTGCTGGTGTAGAGTATGTTGATGGGGTAATTAATATCGCATTCGGTTTTAGCACCTCGTCACAATGCATAAATAGAGAAAGAAATGATCCAACAGATTTTATTTTGGGATTTGCAGATGGGAAGGGAGGAACCCTTTATTCTGAAAATATTCATTTAAAAAGGTTCTCAGGTGATGGCAATTGCGAAGGTCTGCCTCAAACCGTTGGACAAACAACAATCTCATTCATTCCGGGAACTGGTTATGTGCTAACGAATATTTAGATTTAATTATTATGAAACGAGCATATTCGCTATAAATACAATCACGGATGAATAATCATATGCGAGTTCCATCCGGCCTTATAAAACAAATTATATTCGGATGAAAAAAAATATTTTATTACTTCTTGGCCTTATCCTATTTTTCGCAGCTTGCGAAAAAGATGAACCCTCAAACTTATGGACTATTTCGGGTGAAGTACGAATGCAGGATGCTCAGGTACCGGAAATAACGACTCCTTTAGCAGGAATCAAAATTTATTTGCTAAAAGCACCTTTTACCATGGATTCGCTTAATTGGTTTACAAAAACCGATATTCTGGATTCTGTTTTAACCGATGCGGATGGTTTATACAAATATAATCAATTATTACCCGGTGACTATGTTGTAATGGCCACCGACACTATTGTTGGTTATAGTTTTGATTGGACGAAAAGCCCAGACCCTGTTGGCTTTACGGCTGAAAATGCCCAAAAAGAATACACCGTGAATTTTACTACACTAGAACCAATTATGGAAAATTCAGAATCCATGATGTTCACTTTTAACCATTCTGGTGATGTCAACATTTGTAAAGACGTATCCATTACTTCGCGGTATAGAATCAGATTTGGATGTGGATGGTGGTTTAGTGAGCCATGCGATTGGTGGCCGCAACTTAATGGCTGGGCTCAAAACTATCCGATAGTTAACACTACTTTTAATAAATCTTCTGATATTCCACAGTTACCGCCATTTGTTCCTTCTTTATTTTATGTCCACAAGGAAACCACTAATTCCATTTATGAATACGAAAATATTTTTCTAATTCGCTTTCGTACTGGTACTATATCACCCCTTAATGTGAATGGTATAGTGGCCACAGACATGGATACTGTCTATACTATGACTATTTCAGGCGATGATCTTAGCGACGAAAATATATACGATGTAATATGGCATTTAGACAATGTTGAAGTTACACGCACAAATTAACTATTTAATAACCACGTATATTAATTTGATAGAATGAAGAACTCAAAAATAACAATTATAAGATCAAAGAATATTATAATTCTATTTCTAATACTTTCAATTAGTGCTTGTAAAAAAGACGAAACAGCTGAAAACTTCGACACCATTTCGGGTGTGCTTACCGCCGGCGAAAATGTTTCGGTCAATGATTTGGCTGGTATTGAAGTTTACCTAAGCCGTCTGCCCGATTCAGCCGATTTATCACAAGGACTCTTTTATGCTAAAAATATAGAGTCTATTCAGACAACAACAACACTTGATGCCAATGGTGCTTTTTCTTTAAAGGGTATAAAACCGGGTAATTATGCCCTAGCAGTTCAACTGGGTTACCTTTTATATAACGATACCATACTAACATTTAATTTTACTGCTGACAAAGAGTATCAGGTACAAAAAACCATCGATAGATTAATGGTAAATAATACCCCTTTTCCTCCTATTGTTGAAGTTGGTGGCTTACTCTATATTTACCCAAAATTTTATCTGGAAAATAATAGTTCCGATTATAGTTTTACTATGGATGTAATTAAAGTTATTGACGATACTAGTGGTGATCGTATCGGTATAACTTCTTTTCCATTTACAGATTATGGTTACGACGGGACCTATATGGATGAACAATACGATTGTGAATATCGTGATGCAACGATAATGATATTTAATTATAACGGTGTCAATACTGATGCAATCGTAGGGCCTTATTCTATTCAAATGGAGTTTTCAATTTATGATAATTCAGGCCAATTTTTAACTAAAATAACTTCACCCCAAATTAAGAATCACCCCAAAGACCCCTCCGCTGTGCCTGTACACCATGTGCTAGACTATTTAACAATAGACTTTATCCAAGACGAAGAACCATCACTTTGGCAGAAATTGTTTGGACATTCTGATTGTAATAATAAATTTGGTCATTTTTATATCTCAACCAATCAATAAACTAAAGAAATGAAAATCATTAAATCCCTATTAATTATCCTAACGGCAACTTTTACTTTTTCAATGACTGCAATGGGAAACACAGCCGAAAAAACAACAAAAACATTTTTGCAAAAACAGGAAGTGCAGAAAGCCATTCAAAAATATTTGGCAGCCGAAAATACAGCAACAAGCAATGAAGAAAATGTTGGCTTGTTTGATTTTTTTGATCAAATAAAAGCGCTTAAGAAAAGCGATGCAAAACAAACGAATCTTAAGTCGGCATTGTCCAACACTAACCAGCTCGACAGCTTGCTAGTTGAACGTTGGAATGAAAGTACTGGAAGTTTGGAAATTTCCCAACTGGAAATATGGACTTGGTTCGAGAATGAATTGGGTGAGTCGTGGGAATTATACGATTTGGATAGTATTTCCACCCAATGGGTTCCTAATGATAAAGAAGAATATGACTGGGATATCGATGGAAATAAAATTCTTCATATCGATTATGATCCAGATACCATTAATGGTGGCTGGATGATTAATGGTAAAGAAAGTTATACTTATGATGCGAATAATAATATAATAAGCTACTTACTTCAGTTTATGAATCATAATTTAGAAACATGGGAAGACAATCGCATGCGTAATTTTACCTATGATACTAATGGAAACGAAACAGAGAGTATTTCTACTATTTGGGATACTTTAAGCAATGCATGGGTAAATCTCGATAAAGGAGTATCTAGTTATGACGAAAATGGCCGCCTGTTAAAAAGTGAAATTTTTGAATGGGATACCACGCAAAATGATTGGATCTGCAACATGTTTATGCGAAGTGAATATGACGAACATGGATATGAAAGTTTAATGGAAATAGCGATTAATGAGTTCTTCTTGCGCTTTTTGAGTGAAACTATCTATGATAGCATTGGAAATAAGTTACAAACCATAAGTTATAGTTGGGACTTTGATCAGAATATTTATTACAAAAGTTTAAAAAATGAATATGCCTATAATGAAGATAATATGCAAAGTAGGTGGTCAAATCTTTCATGGAATGCATCGGACAGCAGTTGGGCGATTAATTGGCAAAGAAATTATCAATATGATGAGCAAACAAATCTGATTTACAGAGATGCGTATGCTCCTTCGGATTCAGCAGATACCCTCATGCCCATATGGAAAATTGATTATGTGAATAATTTGGATGGTAACCCCATTTTAACATATACAATGAATTGGGAACCCACCAAAAATGAATGGGTAAATAGCAATCAGGAACACATTAATTACGATGCTGAACAACGACAAAACTATTTTGGTCGATATTCTTGGGATACCGATGATAATAAATGGATTCCCAGTTATGTTGAAATTAATGAGCATGATTCCTACGGAAATTTTTTGTTTCATTCCAGACAAAACTTTGATAAAGAAAAGAATCAGTGGGTGGATGAATTTTCAGATGAATATAGTTATGATTTAAGTATTGAATTTTCAAACCTTTCTTATCCATCGGCATGGCCTTCAGGATGTCTTTCAAATTTGTATCGTTTTGATAATTATATGCATACAATGTTGCAAAAGACATATTCGGAGCCCAAAAATAACAGCTTGGAGATAACAGAAAGATTAACTTTTTACTATGCTCCAATCATAACAACCGGAAGACTCGAAATGCCTGAAACTGAGTTTAAAGTATTTCCAAACCCAGCCATAGATTATGTGCAGTTTGAACTTGAAAACGCTTCAATACCCAGCATTATTGAAGTTTATGATTTACAAGGTCGAAAGATTATTTCAAAGATACTTCCAGCAAACAAACAGATTGCTATAAGCCATTTGAAAACGGGCGTTTATGTGTATAAACTAACACAGGGAAGTGAAGTAAAACAAGGAAAAATCATTAAAAAATAAAAAAATATAAAATAGTACTCCTTATCCTCACTGCAGCCCTTTTTTTTACAGCCTGCAATAAATAAGGAAGAAACCGCAATTTTAATAGCATTTCGGGTGTCCTTAGCACCGGCGAAAATGTAAGCGCCGACAATTTGAACGATATCTAGTCAAGCCTTAAAAACGGGTTATAATGTTGATAACCAGTTTATAACATCTTTTAATAAGTTTATAAATCTGCAAGTAAATACGTATCTTAGTAAAAAAGCTTGCAGATATGGTTGGAAAACAGGATAAGACACCTCAGTTAAATATTTTTGATACTCCCTTAGAAAGATTTATCAATTTAGACCACGAGTTATGTATTTTATCTAAACGTATAAATTGGGATTCTATAGAAAAAGATTTCTCAGTTTATTATTCTGAAATAGGACGTCCCTCAGTACCTATTCGTAGAATGATAGGATTGCTATTGCTAAAACATATTTATAATTTAAGTGATGAGGCAATTGTTGACCGGTGGATTGAAAATCCATATTGGCAATATTTTAGTGGAGAGAAAGTTTTCCAAATTCAAAAACCCTTTGATCCAACAGAGTTTATACATTTTAGAAATCGTATAGGCAAAGAAGGTGCAGAAAAACTATTGAAAGTATCGATTCAACTATTTGGTAAAGAAGCTCAAGAAAAAGAAGTGTTAATTGACAGTACCGTACAAGAAAAGAATATCACTTATCCAACCGATGCAAAACAACACAAACGTATTATCGAGAAAGTAAACAAGATAGCCAGACAAGAGGGAATCATATTACGTCAAACTTATACTAGGACTTTAAAGCAGCTGATGATAGATCAACGTTTTCATAATCATCCAAAAAGAAAAAAGAAAGCCAAAGCAGCATTACGAAAAATAAAAACTATAGCAGGGCGACAGGTCAGAGATGTTGAAAGGCAATTTAGCCCATCACAGCAACAGAAATATAAAGAACTATTCATCGTTCTCAATAAAATTTTAAATCAACAAAAAGGAGATAAGAATAAAGTTTACAGCATTCACGAACCAGAAGTTAGTTGTATTGCGAAAGGAAAAGAAGCAAAGAAGTTTGAGTTTGGAAATAAAACAGGAATTGTTTTAACTAAAACCACGAAAATCGTAGTTGGAGCGATTGCTTTTGAGAATAACCCTTACGATGGCCATACACTTGAACAGCATTTAGAACAGACAGAATATTTGACAGAACGCAGACCAAAAACAGGGATTGTAGACAGAGGATATCGAGGGAAAAAGAATGTTAATGGAACAGAAATAATATCACCATCCGTTCCTAAAAAAGAAGCAACTCAATACGAAAGACAAAAAGCGAGGAAGCGCTTTAGAGCCAGAGCAGGGATAGAACCAGTTATTGGTCATATTAAACACGATCACCGGATGTTAAAGAATTATCTGAAAGGTGTTATTGGTGACCAATTAAACACAATTTTAGCGGGAACGGGGTTTAATTTAAAGAAAATGCTCAATAGAATTAAAGAGCAAATTCTTTTTGTCCTATTTCAAATCTTAAATTATTTGAAACTATTTTTTAAAAAATATAGATGCTCAAAAAAATGGGCTTTTTAAGGTTTGACTATCTATTTAGGAAAATTGCAAGATGGCATTGACCCAGCAACAGTGAGCCCTGAAACCGAAGAAATAGATTTGGTTGAGGAACTGGCCATAAATGCAGATGGCAGTTTTACTTTTAACAGTCTTACAAATGGTAGTTATGTATCGGTACTCGACGAAGGATTTAATTTTGACCAAGGTGAATTGATGATCGTAAGTATCGATGGTATTATTGAATCCCAACTTATTAAACAAAACGTTTATCGTGTTGAAGCTGATAATGATTGGTTGAGTGAGAATATTGATGACGTTTTAGAATGTCGAGTTTATGACGCACAAGATCGCACACCCAAGGATACCATTCATAGGTGTACGAATTTCGTGACTCATATTTGCCAGAAATGCTGATTTCAGACAGTCGCTTTCTTCTGCTTTTTCTTTAGCCGTTACCAAATCCATTTCGAATTGCTTGCGCTTGGTGATGTCTACGCTTAGAGCTATAACCGATTCAACTTTGCCTTCTGAATTGTAGATCGGTGTCCCCGATCGCAAAACATTGATTTTATTACCATTTTTATGTACCTGGCGAGCTTCTATACTAATCGTTTCCCCTTTTATCATCTTGGGAAAATACTGCTTAAAAATTTTAATAGTCTCGGTATCAACAAAATTAGTGATCTGTTTTCCAATTAACTCTTCCTTTTCATAGCCAAGCTGTTTGGAAGTACTATGGTTACAATCAATAATTTTACCCTCCAAATCAAGAATTTCACATCCATAAGGTAGAATATTGAATAACTGGCGGTAATGAGATTCGCTGGTTTTAAGTGCATCCTCAAACTTCTTGGTCTCAGTGATGTCAATTATGATTCCTCTTAAACCAACTGCTTTATTATTTTTTATGATAGGATTGGAGTAGATCAATACGGGAAATTTGCTGCCGTCTTGTTTTTGCAAAGTATATTCATTATTTCCAGAATTAGCTCCCTCCATAATTTGGCGAATATTCTCTTTTGCTCTCTCCCGATCTTCTGGGACTATATCTTGAGAAATATTAATACCATTATCAAACATCTCTTTAGAATATCCGAAAATTTCAAATGCAATTTCATTTAAATAGGTAATATTCCCATAGAGATCTGTTTCATAAACGATTTGTGGTAATAAATTTGCCATCTCTCGGAATTTCTCTTCACTTTCCTTCAGAGCTTCTTCCGACTTCTTATACTTCGTGATGTCACGAACAAATTCAACTACACCAGTTACTTTACCCGAATCGGGATCTTTTATAGGATAACTATAAAGCTCAATCCACTCTACAGGAGATCCAGGAAGTCCTGACACAATATTAGATTCTGTTTTACCGGATTCCAAACAACGAAGACTTGGACAGGGATTACAGGGTTTCTTGGAGTTGTGATAGACTTCATAACATTTTTTCCCTTCCAAGGGTAGGTTTTCTTTATACCATTTTTTCATTACTCCGTTTACAAGGCGAATGTTAAGATTTGGAGCAAGTACGCTGACACCATCCTGAACACTATTCAATATGCTATTTAGAAATCGTTCATTTTTCCTCAAAGTATCTTCCGCTAATTTACTCTTGGTGATGTCTCGAATAACTACATGAATGATCGCTTTGTTTCCAAGTGTATATTTAAAAGGAGTTGCTTCGGCTATAAAAACAGAACCGTTTTTCCTAACAAATTTTGTCTCTACCGTCAGCATTTCTTTTTTCTTCATTTCAGCCAACACTTCGGCGGCTTGATTCAATTCAGTCTCTGGATGAAGACCAAAGACTTTTATTTTGAGTAATTCTTCTTTTGAATAGCCAAATTCTTTAATTGCTTTATTATTGGCATCCAAAATATTCATATCCAAATCGTGGATAATAATGGCGTCGGGTGAAAATTCAAAAATTTGTCGGTATCGTTCTTCATTTTCCTTTAGCGATTCATTCGTCAGTTTGCTTTCTGTGATATCCTGAAATATACAATAGGTCTGTTTGAAACTTCCATCGGGATGATAACCAATACTTCCTTCAAATGAGATATCTAAATAATGGCCATCCTTGTGCCTGATTTTAAACTGAATATCATGTACATATCCACGTTTTTTGAATGTTTGAAAATTCTTTGGAAAATGCTCTTTATAATCCGGATGCAGAAAATCTTGATAAAATTTTCCTATTATTTCATTTTTTTTATACCCTAGGGTGCTGAGCCACACATGGTTCACATCAATAAAACTTCCATCTTCGTTTAAAGACTGATAAGGAAGAGGAACATTATCAAATAGAATTCTAAATTTATCATCACCTTCTTTTATTGCTTGTGTAGGTTCTTTGTTTAATGCTGATTCTTTCTTCATTGAGAATAGTGATTTTTATTCCTAGTAAGAAATTATAAAAAAAGTTGAATTTGTGATGAAGTTATTAATCTTATTTAAATTCAACTATCTGATTTTCTATTTCTTAACAGGCCGGTTTTTCATTATTATTACCAAAAGTTTACAAACACATCAAAAATGCAATATACAACATTTTAGTAATACATGAAACGGCTATGCATATCATAACAGGGCAAACGCATCAAACACTTTCCTAATTGTTTTTCGCGAATAATACCAAGGTTTTTAAATGCACAATAGGTATAATTCGTGCTCAGCTCTTCTAAATTTACCTGATCGAATTAAAAATAGTTTTCTATCATTTCAAAAAAACCGATTTTCTTAATCGGCTTTGTGATATAATCGTTACAGCCGGCTTCCAATGCTTTTTTCCGATCACCGGCAAGTGCATAGGCTGTTTGTGCAATAATGATTACATCCTTATTGAACTCCCGAATTTTTCGTGTTGCTTCATAACCATTCATTATTGGCATTTTGATATCCATCAATATCAAATCAAAGTCAGTTGATGATTTGCAAAGCTCAATAGCTTCAACTCCAGTTTGAGCATGCACAATTTTCTTACTGATACTTTTTGCCAGAGTAGTTAAATAAATGTCAGAGGTTGGATCATCTTCAACTATCAGAATATTTAGTTTCATTTTGCTTAAATCTACAACTGCATTATTTACAAACTCAGCTTCTCTGACATGATCTTTCTCACGCAGATAAGGAATTGTAAAATAGAATTTAGAGTGTTTTCCTAGCTCAGATTCAACCCATATTTTTCCACCCAACATTTCCACATAAGCTCTTGAAATTGTCAATCCCAGCCCTGCTCCCTGCAATGCCATTTTATCGGCAATATCTGCCTGAATAAAGCGTTCAAAGATGGCTTCCTGCCTATCGGGAGAAATGCCGATTCCTGTATCTTTCACATAGAATTGGAGATCGGATTTCTTT
>Ga0307991_1003512_pt1 | contig 10118 bp, 9 predicted proteins | sample EllFjometagen131_FD_203146 | JGI IMG/M metagenome (GOLD analysis project Ga0307991, IMG submission 203146) | Marine microbial communities from Ellis Fjord, Antarctic Ocean - #131 | ecosystem: Environmental > Aquatic > Marine > Unclassified | place: Southern Ocean | collected 2014-10-08 | reverse complement strand
AGGAACAGCTTTGCAAAAAGCTGAATGCGTTAAATACCTATATTCCAATCGGGAAAATACTACAGATTGAAGTTGGTCAGTCACCGATTACAAGAAGATGATTGTCCAAAAATAATGCTTAAAATGACTATTTTTCACGAGGTCTGAATTTATAGAAGTTGGACATTTTTTAAAACAGATTCAATATTCAAATAATAATAATGCCATTTATAATTTTGTTGACAAGCCAGCAATTTTATCTGTAAACATAACTTTAGCGATTTAGTTTTTGCTCGCTAATAAGATAATTGAGAAATTGCTGATTTGAAAAAAAAAGCCACCATAAAAGATATTGCCAAGGCCGCTAATGTTTCGGCAACCGCTGTTTCCATGGCCATGAACAATAAACCGGGTGTCAGCCAGAAAACACGCCGAAAAATTCAAAAAATTGCGGAAAAACTTCAATATACTCCCAATTTTATTGCAAGGAGCCTCATCAGTCACCGGAGCTACACCATCGGCTTTATCCTCAACAGCATCACGGACCCGTTCTTCCCCGAACTGGCCAAAGGCATCGAAGAATATGCCAACAGCCAGGGATACAACCTGTTATTATGCAATACCAAGCGGGATTTGCAGACGGAAAAAAAATCCATCGACATGCTTCGTTCCAAGGGTGTCGATGGGATTATCCTCGCAACGGTTTTAAAGGATGACCCCAATATTCTTCCTTTGATAGAGGATGAATTCCCGTTTGTGCTGATCAACAGGCATTCCCTGGCCCCTGTTCTTAAAAATAAAACAAGTTATGTGGTTCTGGACAACTTCCGGGGCGGCTACATGGGAATGGAGCACCTTTATCGACTCGGACATGATCGAATCGCCATCATCACGGGGGACGTCAACACCTCTACAGCCATTTTACGGACAAAAGGTTCGCTAAAAGCGCTTACTGATTGCGGGGCAAAAGTGGACAGGGAACTAATTGTCGAGGGGCGATACCAACGGCAGGTCGCGTATGAAGCCGCCCAAAAACTGATTACCATGGAAGCGCCTCCCACAGCCTATTTTGCCCAAGACGATTATATGGCCATCGGGATACGCGAGGCCCTTTTTGAAAAAGGATTTCGTATTCCCGAAGACGTGGCGCTCATGGGATTCGACGATACCGAAATTGCTTCATTCGCCGGAATCGATCTGACCACTATCAGTCAAAAAAAATACGACATGGGGGAAATGGGCGCCAAAACTCTTATCGAGAAGATTGAAAAGACTTCATCCGGGGTCGCCAGTCAGCTCATTCTTGAGCCCGGACTGATTATCCGGAAATCCTGTGGCTACACCCTCCAGGAGGCGTATAGCCGATAGGCCGATGCTGATGTTCGGAATACACGGTAAAAAACCCTTTTGCATTGTCTGTATGACACAAGCAGTTCTTTTGACAGGGTATGGATAGAATAATAAATTTAAGGCAAACATAACTCCGAGAGCCAGTTATGGGCGATTCGGATTTTAGCACCATTTTGAACTGTTTCAATCTCTATGATCTGTTGAACATTTTTAAACTCAATGAGGTCCTGTTTTAAAATAACATCAAGGTACGATTTCTTCCAACGATTATAAAATCGAGTTGTCCCATTCTGAAACGGTTCGGGAAAACCACCGAGAACCAATAGCTTATCCAGCTCATCCTCAAGGTCTTTCGGTTTTAAAAAAGCATGAATTTCCTTTAAATCCAAAGGATGCATTCTGAATTGGAAAAACCTGCCTGCCAAGGAATCCCCTGCTTTTCTATAGGTATCAAGCTTGGCGCTCCCCGTAACAAGGATCGAGGGAGTTCCCCCTTCTGTATCATAAACACCTTTTAACCACGATTTCCAATTTTTTAATTTATGAAGCTCATCGAAAATGACAAGTCATTTCGAAAAGCACGGGACGTCAGGGTTAGTTTTTTGGCCTGGTTTATCATGGCTTTAAGAATTTCAGGCAAAGAGTAATTTTCGATACCTCGAATATTCACTCTTCAATAGTCAATTCCTCTTCAGCCCTTCTCTAACCTGAGGATAAAGATCCGGTGCCAGCACCAAAAGATGGTCAGCACCGGACTCGATATCCATATACTCACTGAAGGAAAAGGGTTTACCGTCCATCCGGATGATCCTGCCGCCCGCTGCCTCAATAATCACCTGGGTAGCGGCCAGGTCCTGGTAAGACTCATTGGCAATCAGGGCGGCTTCGGCACGGCCCATTGCCACATAGCAGATATGGGCCGCTGTACAGCCCAGGTTGCGGATTTTGCCTGGAAAGGACGCATGGTAGTTTTGATGAAAACGGGAGTAGGTCAGCAATACACTCTCGTCGCTAACGCTGCCCTGGGAGGAGATGCGAATCTCCTCATTGCCGCAAAAGGCCTGCTGCCCGGCCCGGGCCTGGAACAGATCACCGGTGGCCGGCATATGAAACACACCGAAAACAGGCCAGAAATTTTCAAGCAGGGCAATGGACATGCCCCAGATGGGAATGCCGGCCATAAAATTGGCCACACCGTCCAAGGGATTTAAAATCCAGATATATCTTTTCTCATCATGGGTGTAGGACGTATTCAGGTTATTGCCGTCGAAAATTCGATGTGCGGGGAAACGTGCCGCAAGGGTTTTTTTAAAAAAATCGGTCACATAAAGTTCGGCTTCCGTGAACAGGTCCTCATCAAACTGAATCCGGTGGTCCCCCTTACCGTAATATGAAAGGGCCTGTCTGCCGCAAGCTTGAATCGTTTCAATGGCAAAACCTGTCAGATTTTCAATACTATTTTCCGTTAAACCCACTATGTTCCTCCTTGTTTTTTTCGCATCAATTTCCGGCAAAAAACCACCGGCCGAATACAACTACAAAAAAACAGCATCTGAAATGGTGTCGCAAGGTATCGCTTACAGAAATAATATCACAGCGCTGCTGAAAAATGAAGAAAATTTAAAAAAAGGTCCGCTGCAGAAGCTTGAAAAAAAAGCCCAGTAAAACAACCCCGAATACGATCCGGATGGTTCTGCCCCGCAGTTTTTCAGCCATGATACGGGATCCGATCTGACCGCCGGCAAAGGAAAAAAGTGCGGCCCATAGGATAAACCGCCAGTTTATACTGCTGATGGAAGCGTGGGTGATAAACCCGGTCAGGGAAGAAAAACAGACGATAAAGGCGGAAGACGCCGCCGCCGTCCGAGTGGCAATGCCGATAAAATAAATGAGCAGCGGCACCACAAAAACACCGCCCCCGATTCCCAGCATGCCCCCCATAAAACCGATGGCCAGCCCAATGGTGCCGCCCCCGAAAATTTTGACGCTGCGGCTGGCTTCGGGTCCCTTGGGCTCACCCTTGGATGAAAAAATCATTCTCAGCGCGGCAGCCAGAACCACCAGCATCATGATCATCATAAAAATTCCGGTATCGACCCAGTGGGTTGTCAGAGCACCCAGGGGCGCACCCAGAGAAGAGCCAATGATAATGGGCAGGGCCACGGAGAAATCCACCATCTTCTTGCGGACATAAACCAGGGAGGCCGAGGCCGCAGCAATACCGTTCAAAAAAAGAGAGGCCGCAACCGCCATGGATTTGGGAAACCCCAGCAGCACAAAAAGGGGTGAGAATACCAGTCCGCCGCCAAGCCCGATCATGGTGAGAACCAGAGAAGACAGGCCGATAATGCCCAGCAGTACAAAAAGATTCATTCGTGCAAAGCCCCTTTATGCCTTTATTTTTCAACCCGTCGGATCAACGCCAGGGCACTGTCTAAAACCTTTTTCCCAAACCGGTTTTCCAGAGCCTTCTCAAGCATTTCAAAGGTAATAACCTGATTCATCCGGGCCAGGATGGCCAGCGAGGCCAGGGCCCGGTCATGAGATTTAATCTTCTGGGCTTTGAAATCGATCTTTACAACAGTCGCTCCGGTCTCGGGCAACTCAACGTCGCTGGCCTGAATCACCAGGGTTTTGTCGTCCAGATCCTGAAACATGCTGCGTCGCCGGGCCACACCTTCGGGTGCCAGGGCCAGGATGGCAGAGGGCCGGCTGATACCGCTGAAGTCGATCTCCCGGTCCGACAGCACCAGTTCACTCACACTATGGCCCCGCAGCACGGTGATGGGGTAGTCATTTTTCTGACTGGCGTGCAGGCCCGCGCCCAGACCGGCCAGACACAATATTTCACCGGCGGTGAGAATCCGCTGACCGGCGCTTCCCAGCATCGTCACTTCCCGGCGACCGGTCTGAGGGGCCTTGAATTCTGCCCGGATCTGCTTTGGCGGCGACACAGGACTTTGGGCCGTCGCCAGTTCCCGATAGTGGCTGCCATATTCTTTTCGGGCATTTTCAGGCACCGGCCCCTGGAGGGCGGGCAACTTGGCCAGATCTTCATCAATAATGGCAGGGGTCAGCCGATTGCGGCGGGTATAGCGTCCGGGGCAGACCCCCCAGAGATCCAGCACCGAAAACCCTTTGAAGGAGATGGCAGCCGCCATTTCCACCGGCAGATCCTTGTCGTAGGAGGAGATGCGGGTCACATACCCGGCACCGGCCGAACGTACCACCCGGCCGACATCCATGGGTTTTTCAAGCCGGTTTAAAAAGCCGGATCCCACCTGGGCATCTGCCGGGGTCGTGGAAGAACTCTGGCCTCCGGTCATCCCGTAATTAAAATTGTTTAAAACCAGCAGCGTCAGATCGATATTGCGGCGGCAGGTACCCAGTACATGGGCCCCGCCGATGCCCAGGCCGCCGTCGCCCATGGTAACGATAACCGTCAGTTCCGGTCGGGCCATTTTCAAGCCCGTGGCATAGGTCAGGGCCCGGCCGTGAAGACCATGCAGCGCATGGGTATTAAAAAAGGTATCAAAAAGACCGGAGCAGCCGATATCGCTGACAATCACGAGCTTGCTGCCATCAAGGCCCATATTTAAAAAGGCCTTGTCAAGAGCCTGAACAACCCGTTCATGGGCACAACCCGGGCAGAAAACAGGGGGTCTGCTTTTATTTAAAAAACTAGGCATGGATGATAGCCCTCCTTATCTGCCGGGGCGTGATCAAGTTACCGTTCATCTGCCCCAGAAAATTCACTTTTTTATCGTAAAGTACCCGCTGGATTTCTCTGACGTACTGGCCCAGGTTCATCTCCACCATCATGACCTGATTCACCGATTCGGCCTTTTGCCGGATCAGCGCTTCCGGTACCGGCCATAATGTCTTTAAAATAAGTAGGGATATACGCCGGCCGTTGCTGTTCGCCTCATTAACGGCAACCTTTGCGGCCCGAGCGGTCACCCCATAGGCAATCACCAGCGTATCTCCATCCGGAACACCGGCGTCTTCATAAAAGGAGAACTCATGAATTTTAGACATCAATTTCTTTGTCAGACGTGTCTGGGTTTTGGCAATGATCTCCGAATCCGTGGTGATATAGCCGTCGGCACCGTGGGTGGAAGAGGTCTGACGAACCAGGGTATCGCCGCCAATGGGCAGGAATTCCGGGACACTGTCGTGGGCCGGCGCCGCAAACGGCAGAAAAGGAATGTTTTGAGGCGCACGGGTGCGATTGATCACTGGCGGCAAGGCTAAAGAATCGATATCGATACTTTCGCGCGTCATGCCGATCTCTTTGTTGGATGCGATAAATACCGGGCACCGAAAACGCTCGGCCAGATTGAATGCCTGCATGGTCAGGGTGTAACAGTCTTTGATGTCCACCGGGGCCAGCACAACTACCGGCTGCCCGCTGCTGCTGCCCCACTGCATGAACTGGATATCGCCATCCGCTCCCCGGGTGGCCGATCCGGTGGAAGGTCCGAGCCGCTGGACATCCACGATGACCACCGGGATCTCGCTGCCGATGGCAAAGGAAATCTGCTCGCTGTAAAGGCTGATGCCGGGCCCGGATGTTGCGGTCATTACCTTGGCCCCGCCCATGGAGGCCCCCAGGCAATACCCCATGGAGGCGATTTCATCTTCACCCTGGAGACAGATGCCGCCTTCGGACGGAAGCAGTTTGAGCATGGTGTTGAAAATCGTGGTGGCCGGCGTAATCGGATACCCGGCAAAAAAGTTGCATCCGGCCGCCATGGCCCCCAGCGCAATCGCTTCATTACCCTCAATAAAAATAAATGCCATTATCATTTCTCCATTTGTATGCCGATGGTTTTCACAAACCCTTCTGCATCAGCATCTCAGCACAGCGCTTCTAAAAAAATCGCATAACTCAGGTAGTCATTATTACCAATTCCCGCCCCTATCACCAGATGACGAAGCGGTACAGAAAATCATAGGCGCCTGACGGTTTTATGCAGAAAGGTATTATATTTTATGCGAATAATTCCCATACCATATCCTGCCCAGCCGGGTCAACGGGCAAAAAAGGGCATAAATGCAAGCTGTCGGGAAAAAATAAGGATGGATGGAGGGAAGGTGCAAAGGTCTGAATTTAATCAGGCTGTATATTTTTCTAAAAAAACCAATGGACGGGGATTTTTAATAAAGATTTAAAACTTATTGACGGCATTAGCCGCCCGGATTTTTTGCAGGTAATTGTAAACGGTATATTTTGAAACCCCGATCATTATGGCCGCCTGGTCCACGGCCCCCTTAATCTGGAAGGCCCCCTTACTTTCCAGTACCTCTACAAGCCGTATTTTTTCGGCGGTCGACATGGTTGCCGGCTGTTTACCAACAATGGAAACGGCCTGTTCAAACAATGCCTCGATGGTTTCTCCGATGGTTGCCGCAAACGTCTCGCGGTTGTCATTGCCTTTAAGATCAATCGTTTTTACGATCTCATCGATGACCTGGCTTGCATTAAGCAATTCGGTTGTGTCGATGTTGATGCAAAAAGCCCCGATGACATTTCCCGCGCCGTTACGGATGAAAATCGTTGAAGATTTAATGGACCGGCCGTCTTTGGTGGTGGTTTTGTAGTTATGCCGATCCTTAATTTTTTTACCTTCCGTGTGCAGCGCCTTTACGACAAAATCGGTAATGGGCGCCCCTGTTTTTCTGCCGGTAACATCACCTGCCAGGTAGACAAGCGATTTGTTGAGGTCGGCAAAATCATGCACAGCCACCTCACAATTACGACCGATGGTTTGAGTTACGGCAACGGCCATCTGTCGGAGAATTTTGAAAATGGTTTTATTTTCGTTCATTTTATAACCTTTTTTTAAGTGTCCTTCTTATGTGCAAAAAAGCAACGGTGCTTCACTACGGCCTCGTAAAAACACGCAACGCCCCAAATCACATAAAAATTGCCCTTGCCAGTAAAATTTTATTGTTCACTTCCATAGACAAGGCGATTTAGAGTAAACCCATTTCAAATTTTGTTTATAAAACAGTGTATTGTATTAATTCTAAAAGTAAACATTTTTGGATAAATAACTCAGATAACGACTGGGTTGCACCGTGGTTGCGATCATATAAATAAACGATACCGCTACAAGCCCAGAGGATCAATAAAGGCGTTCTTAACGACAAATTCCGAAAATTTTTCAAAATGGGCTCCAACGGGTAAAAAACCTGCTTTCCCCTAAACTCTTTTCCCGCATCCGGCTATCCCGCGCATTTCCCATTAGGGCCTCAGAACAGCCGCAACTGAAAAACATGACAAAAAAATTTGGCCGTACCCGCATACAAATGGTGCCGGTTTGAGCCTGCTTACGAAGCAAAAAGGCGCCGGCATTTTCATCCTCGCATCCACAGCATGACGGATGTCAGCACCAGCAAAACGTCTACGATTAGACGATACCCCCGGGTGCTCACCCGCCGGGCCATTGCTGCCCCCCCCAGAACACCGGCCACGACCGCAGGGCTGTATTTCAATGAATCCATCCAGATGGAGGCGGTAAGCATTCCGTTGACTAAAAACAGTATGCCCAGATAGGTGCAGAGAAAGGCAAAGTAATTGCCCAAAAGGCCCTTGGCGATTTCCGGATCCAGATCCGAGGCTGCGACATACAACACCGCCGGTGGTCCTCCAGTGGCGAACGCCCCTTGGAACCAGCCACTGGCTACTCCCAGGAATCCTCCCAGACATTTCGAGGTGACGAAAAATTTCCGAAGCCGCCAATCACTGTTAAAATAGTTATTTAAAACAACCAACACAATGAAGCCGGCCAAAATCTGTTTCATGGCAGCTTCCGAAAAATTGCTCAAGGATAAAACCCCTAACGGCAGGCCCAAGCCGGCACCGATAAAAAGCGGGGCCATCTGCCGCCACCGGACTTTCCGGCCAAAGCGCCAGGCATGATACAGAACCACGACGTACATCAGGGGAAACTGAATGGCAACTGCTGCTTTAACGGGCAGAATCAGGGCCAGTAACGGCACGGCTACCAAAGCAAAACCAAAGCCGGCAAAGCTGAAGGTAAAGGCGCTTAGTGCAAAAATGGCCATGATCATCATTTCTTGCATTATCTTAAATGGTTATCCACAAATCTAAATCCCAGAGGTCTTTTAAGGACACTTTCAAACACAAATGGCCCCGAAAGGCCGTTTGTGTTTGAAAACCAGCCATTTTCCTGTGCGTGTCCATCCAGAAACAAACTGCTTGTGGATGAACCGGTTCAACACTTTATCACAAAACTCTTTATACCTTATATTCGCCCTACACTTTTTTTCGGGCCTCTTTAACCACGGCCTCGGCCAGCACCTGGGACGTGTCGTACAGCCGGACATCGCTTTCAAAATCCGAAGAAATAATCGACAGTTCTGTACAGGCCACGATCAGAACTTCTGCCCCGGCTGCAGTCAATTCTTTGGCGGCGGCATTGACCGTCTCGATTTCGCGGCTGCCGAAATCCCCCGTCTTGATTTGCCGGATCGCCGTCATCACTTTCGCCTGAACCGGATCAAGGGGCGCGATCAGGTCCAGCCCTTTTCCCTCGAAGCGTTTCTTGTAAAGGCCGGTCATGAGCACCGCGGTGGAGGCCAGAAGCCCGAGTCGCCGAACCTCCGGATTTTCCGTTGTAATGACCGACACCGTTAGGTCGATCATGTTTAAAACCGGCGTTTTTACAGCAGCCTGCACCGCGTCGTAATAATAATGGGCCGTGTTGCAGGGAATGACCAGAAAATCCGCCCCCCAGGCAACCAGATTCCGGGCCATTTCAATCATGCAGGGCGCAGGGTTTTCACCGGTACCCTCGATGATGGCCTTGATCCGGGAGGGAATTTTCGGGTTGTTGTCCACCAGCATGCGGATATGATCGATATCATCTGTTGCCGGTGTGGCCCGGATCACCCGGGACATCATATCGACGGTGGCCTCTGGCCCCATGCCGCCGATGATGCCAACTATTTTCTCTTTTTTGTTAATCAATTTCTGCTTTTTCCCCGCATAAAAACTTATAGGTACTATCTGGTTCCTCGCTGTTTCATGTTGGGAAAATTGACCAGATACAGCGAGGAAATAAAAAATTACATCAGGTCATGTCTTCGACAACAGACTTGATAATCAGGGCAATTATTTTACAATCATCCATCGAAAATGTCAGCGGTATCCGGAAGTCACACATAAAATCTAATATTTTGCGAGTCGCCGGCAATTCAGGCAGATCTTCAATATATTCCCAGCTGTCAAAAGAACTGGTAAAGCCGTTCGGTTCGGCCCAGCCGAACCACTTGATTTCCACCCCGCGCCGTCCGCACTCAGTCAGAAACGCCATCACCTGCTGACGCGTTATACCGTCTATTGTAAACTGGATGGAACTACCCACATAGGCTTCCCGCGGGTCTCGTTTGGGCACTCCAATATGATCGATCTTGTTGAGTGCTTCTTCCAGTAAATCATAGCGTTCATTCCAACGCCGGCATTGCGTTTCGATATTCCTAAGCTGGGGTCGCAGCATCGCGGCCCTCAGGTTGTCCATGCGCATACTGAAGTTGGGCGTTATTTTTTTATACTTTTCAAAAACCGTCGCCGCTGGCCGGGAGAGGTGCCGTTCATAAAGCATATAAGATCCGGAAAAAAAGATGGCCTGGGCGATCACCGCCTCATCATTGGTCACCAGCAGACCACCCTCACCTGAATTCATATGCTTGTAAGTCTGGGTGCTGTAGCACCCGATCTTTCCGAAGGTACCGCTGGGGCGGCCGTCCCATCTGGCCCC
>Ga0307991_1003510_pt1 | contig 10130 bp, 14 predicted proteins | sample EllFjometagen131_FD_203146 | JGI IMG/M metagenome (GOLD analysis project Ga0307991, IMG submission 203146) | Marine microbial communities from Ellis Fjord, Antarctic Ocean - #131 | ecosystem: Environmental > Aquatic > Marine > Unclassified | place: Southern Ocean | collected 2014-10-08 | reverse complement strand
TTGTGTACCAGTCAAAGTTGCACTTGTTGCTGCCACCGCTTCTGTTGCAGCTCTCCAATATGCAGCGACTAAATATCCATTTGCTGCGACAGGGTTTGGGGTTTGTTGAAAAAATACAGAAGCGAAATCATAAAACTCGCTATTTGTTCCAAAATCTGTTGCTACAGACGGTAAATCCATGTATATTTCTGTTCTGTTTGCACTCGTTAATATACCTAGTTCGCTTGTAAACACTGCTATAGTATTTACATTAGCTCTTTGTGCTAATTGTGGCTCACTTAGTAAAAGTACCGATACAACATTGCTTATGTTTGCGTTCATGTCTATCCTTTTTCTTTATTTATTAGAGTACAACTGATATTGAAGAGTATCAATTCTCAATACATCATCCGTAAACTGTTCTGTATATTTTACCATAATTTCAACTTGCCATCTTTCGTATGTAGAAATGCCCTGCAGTTCCTTTACGTTGGTTAAGCTTGTGTTATGAAAAACTTCTATTTGATTATCTCTTTTAAATTCGTAGGCTTCTTGACTGTCTAACCTTGCAAAAAACTTATTTGCATTTGTTAGAGCATTTGTTCCGTAGAAATCAAGAGTACATATAACCTTGTTTCGTACTGAATAATTTAACTCCTCCTCTGTGCCATCATAATTGTTTGTTCTACCAATAGGCGTAAATAATAAACCATCAACTATAATAATATTAGTATTGAAATCTATCTCTAAATAGTTCTCTCTACCTATTATTACCTCATCATCATCTAAGCCAGTTACCGCTACTACAAAATCTGCAACAGTTACTAAAATACTCATAGTTGTATCTCCTCGCCTAAAGCTTTATAATATCCATAATCTTCTCTATCTGCTAAGACTATTATTTTATAGTTAGTGCCTTTATGAATAAACAGATCATCCATTTTAATTTCAGCTACTGTATGAATATTTTTATATTTCAAACTTGTATCAATTTCTACTTGTTGCAAGTCTTCTGTTTTAGGCGTGGTAACTGTAGCTAAAAAATCACTATTTACATAACTCTTAACTGGCTTATGATTTACGACTATTTGTGTAACTGTTCTTTTTGTGATAGTCTGAGCGAAGCTTAAAACTGTACTTGCTAAATTTGGTAGTGACATATTATGCTTTCCTTACTTCAAAAGTTATAGACTGTCTTAATTGTCCTGTATCTATCAATGGTTTGTTAGAGCCTTTCATCTCTATAGTTGTTTGACTTAATGGCTTCCATTTTCCGTAGCCTTGTGTCTTAAAGGCTTCTAAAACTACATTTCTACCTCTAGCCCCTAGTTTACCTAGTGCTTTGGTCGTGTCAATTTTAGAAAACTTCAAATCTTTAGATATTGAGTCTATTAGCTCTTTGCCTTTTTTCATTAATGGAACTCTTAAAAAGCTTCTTTGAGGGATGCCTTGCTCTGGCACTCCATATTCATGCGTAGCTCCAATTTCTGCAACAGTTTTTCCATCTCCTGCATGTTTTTTGTTTTTACTTGCAGGAATACCAACAACAACTGTCATCCCTGCTAATTTTTTCATTTGTATAGTAAACTTTTTTACCTTTTTGAGGTAAGCTTCATTGCTAGCCAATTAAAGGTCTCCCTATACAATTTTTTCTTAAATCTAAAAAGCGTTGCCCGTAGATTGTGCTATAGAAATTATCGTTAGCATTATCACTACTCGCACCGCCAAAAGATACACTTACATCGCCTACTGATTCACTAGCTGTACCTTTAATAGTACCGCTATCGCTTGATGCACTTTGAGTAGCTACTAATAATAAATGAGCTGTTAAATAGCAAATCATTAAATCACTATTAGGACAGCTGCTGTTTACCGTTGCTGTTGCATCTTCTATAAACAATTCTACTCTAACATCAGGGTAAATAGCAATATCAAATTCAGGAAATCTAACTCTAAAATCAGTTGGTATGCAAGTTGCCATATTTTATTCCTCTCTTAATTTTGCGATTAATGCAGTCAATTTTGATTGCTTAGGTCGTTTACCAAAATCTACATCATCAAAGTTATTATTTAAAATAGCTTTCAATTCAGGAATAGTGTATGTTTTAGCCAATTCTTCTTCAGACATAAGAAGCCAATCATCATTATCATTACATTCTTCTTCAATAGGACTTACCATATTTACACGCAATGCCGCTTTTAGTTTTGCTTGATTTATTTTATTAAACCCATCATTACTAAACTCGTCATCAAAAATAGTTAAGCCAACACCAAGACCCAAAGGGTTTTTGATGTTTTTTTTAAATTGAGCCATAATTAAACTCCAGTTAAGATATAACCTGCTGCATTTTCGATAACATCAAGACCTGCAACTCTAAACATAGATTCTACATAAGAACTAAAACCTTTTTGATAGATGTTAGATACTTGTAGCTGTAGAGGAACTCTCATAACCATCGCACGAGCATCCGAACTATATGCATTTAGTCTAGCTGTACCGCCAACGCTTGCTGCTCTGAATGTAAGAACAAATTTAATATTAAAATCACGCTCAACAGCTTTTGCTACTGTACCAACACCACCCGTAGTATCTACATAAGTGCTAAGTATAATATTATAAGTAGCAGGAGAAATTGCAACTTTATCACAACCAAATACAGGGTCATTAGATACCGCTGTTCTTTGAGCGTTGATTAAATCCTTAATCTCTCCGTATTGTTGAGCACCAGTTAGTCCACTAAACACACCCGCTGATGCCATAGAAGCAAAACCAGACCAGTTTAAAAGACCCTCAATACTATCAGTACCAACATAACCAGTTTCATCAATTAATTGATTGTATCTAGTGTTATGAGCACCTATAAGCTCACTTACTAAGTTTTGATTAGCAGATTGAGCTTGTAATAATTCGATATTAGTCCAATCAGATTCTGCTTTTTTCATAATTACAGGAATAGTATCAGATTGAGTATTTAACGAAATCTTACCATCTGTATTTGTTGAATTTCCAGCAGTTGCAAAATTACCGTTTATACCTCTTTTAAGTTTAGTGATAAACTCCGCACTTCCACCTTCGTTATTAACAGTAATTCCAGACTGACTAATTAAAGTTAGTTCTGCGAATTGTTGTTGATAAATCGTTTGTGAAATATGCTCTAGCTGGCGAGGTAACAAAAGACCCGCAGCACCATCAAAAGTAGCAGCCGCATTAGCAGCTGTTACAATACTATCTACATTATATAGATTTTTTACTAAAATTTTTCCCATTTCAAACCCCTTTTTAAGCTGTAATTACGATAGTAGAAGGATAAATATTTCCTGCTAATTCCGCCCAACCGTAAATTGTACCAGTTCCACCATTATTAAGTGTTAACACCGCCTTGCCCGTTCCATCAGTAATGACTAAATATTCGCCATTTGCTGTTACCGCTTCTTTAGATGTACCAGTCGCAACTGTGATACCTGTAATAGCATCCATACCGAAATCATCAGCACCGCCGACCCATGCTCTAAACATTATGTTTTCTGCTACATTTGTACCATCAAGAGCAATAGCTTGTATTGTTAAAGTAGCTGTGCCATCTGTATTATCTACTGAAGTTAATTCTAAAGTAGATGCTGCAATAGCTGTAAGTGCATTTTCAACACCCATCATTACACGAAGTACCCAAACATCAGTTTTAATTTCTTTCCAAAAAATAGCACCAGGTACTTCTAATTTTGAATTATCAGTTGTTGCTTTACCTGAATCTGCTCCAGTCGCGTTAATTGTATAAACTTGACCATACTTAGTAGGTGTTACGCCTGTTACAGTATCAACAGTTACATAACCAAAGTTACACGCTTCTGCAATATCGTCATCAGTATCATAAACTGTTTTTGTCAAATCACCAGTTAAATTACGTCTTACAACACCTGCCAATACTGGTGTAACTGAGGAATCTAAATTATCCAAAGACCCCGTGTCGTATTTAGCAAATCTACCTATATTTAAACCACTCTCAAAAGTAGTAAAACCATCCGTATTAGATACGTGACCCTCGATAACTTCTCCAGCATCTAGTCCTGGAATGTCTTGTTGAACCGCGTTAGCAATTGCGAATCCTGCCATAATAGCCCCCTTAATTTATTTCTGTTTCACCGATAGCTTTCGCATCGATTGTTTTATCTGGCGTATACTCGCCGCCCACTTTGTTTATGCTGTCTAGAGCTATTTGTTTACGAGCGGCTACATCTTTCATGTCAGCTTTTCTTATATCAATACAAGCATCTAAATAAACTTCTGATTTACCGTCAATATCCATATCAAATGATTTAACAATAGCCTTTTTAATAGCTATGATACTATCACTTGTACATACTTTTACCTTTGCGTCGTTTGCTACTGTTAAAATATCTAACTTAGCTTGAACACCTGCATCTATTAAACCCTTAGAGTCTTTTAGTTGCTTTTCTAAATCAACTTTAGAAACAGTAAGAGTATCAACGGTCGCTTGTAATTTATCCATAGCTTCCTTTTTCTCTTCTTTTTCCTCTGTTTCTTCATCACTAGATTTTTCAGCACTTTTTTCTTCGACTGCTAACAATCTTTTAATCTCGGCAGCGACTTCTTCAACTACCTCAAATTCTGTACCTTTTATCGTAATTTTCATATCGGTAACTCCTTTATCTTTTAATTTATCGCTCATTGAAGATTTATCTATCATCAATTTGCACGCATCTCCGCATCTACCTGCATCTACAACAGCTATATGATTTGCCCTTATATCTGTTTGAATATAATTATAATCCTCCCCGTCATAAGTACCAGTTTTTTGTAGTAATGCATTCTCATATCCTACAGATAACTCTTTCTTTCCATTTCGGATGGATTCTATCAAAGACTTATCAGTTATTACTATTTGAGTCTTTAAAGCTGTTATCCCGTTACCTAATTGTACCACATTTACAGAAGAGATACTTCCCTTAGCATATTTCTTGTGATTTTCAATGTTTACCATATCAGGTGGATGGTTATCTGTAACGGGTACATTTACAAAGCTATCTAAGCTTTCAGTGTGTGTAACTTCTTCAAGAGAACGAAAAACACCTATAAGCTCATCGCCTTTTTCATCTACCTCTGCAGGTAAATATTTTTGAATACCCGTTCTGGCAATAATTGCGTCTACGTGCATAAACCCTGTTTTTTTATCTATGGTAGATGAAAAAGTTACTGCTCCATCTTTTACGCCCATATATATTTTTTTAAGCATAAATCACCCCCTTAATTCCAATTTGTTTTAAAAACATCTATACACTTCAAAAAATGTATTGCTACTTAAAAAGTCTTGTGTAGCTCCATCATCGGTTATATTACTTGCCATTTTTCTAACTCCCTTTTTTTAGTCTATGATTGGTACTGCGACACATCTACAATTTATTTCTTGTCCTGGCTGAATTGTCTTACCATCACATGAACTATATAAACCTTTTTCAATATCATACTCTTTTCCATTTCTAATTGCATGACACGTTCTCGTCCTACTGTCGCCAGTTGCATCCCAAATCGCTCTTTTTATGCCTAAATTTGTCAATCTCTTATTAGTTATCTGCGAGTTTACTTTTGCCACTTCTGTTCTTGCTATCGTTTTGATACGGTTATTCATTTTATTAAATGTGCTATTTGTAGAAGTGCCACTTATTGCTTTTGCTATTTCTTCGTGTCGTTTGCCCTCAGATAAACCATTTAATACTATTCGTCTTATTTCTTCTATAGCGTCCTGAGGCACACTCTTTATAAGTTCTGCGTTTTGTAAAGTTTGTAACTCCACAAATTCAGCAAGATTTTCAGAAGCTATGATATTCGCTACATTTACACCTATCGCATTATTTACCGCATTAGATGTTTTATTACTATTTACTAAAGATACACGATTAACCATAGTCTTAGATATGTTCTCGGCTGCAGCTATAAAGTTAAATTCTTGTTTTATAGTTTCAATAGCACGGTTTATATCTTCGCCAATTCCATCAGTAGTATCTCTAGTCATTACTGAGTAAGCTTCTATAATAGGAAATAAGACTTTACGTATCACTTCTTTAAACTTTGCATTATAGGCTCTTATTTGTGCATGAAATTCTTTTTCTATATTGAGAGGTATTTTTGTAGGCTTAACAGACACCTTAGTTTTTTTAATATTCTTAGTTTTTAGTTCTTTTAGATTAATAGTTGCCATTATCTAAAGTCGCTTGATACTTTTAAAGCTTTGTATAGTTTAGATTTAAAACCCATTTCAAAGCTCCACTATCTTGCTAGGGTCATAATCTATAAACTGTCCGTTTTTCTGTAACTCCAACAAAACAACTTCGTCTGTCACTACACCTCTGTCTAAATAAATAGCGTAAGTATCAGCTTGTATCTTGTTAATGTCTGCTAACTCTTTTTTGCTCATCTGGTACAAAGGATTAAATTCATAATCGAAAGGCTCATCAACTCCGTTTAAGTGGATATTTACAATAGGATCAAGAATATCATATATGCGTTTTAATTTACCTATTTGAATTTTACTTTTTACTGAATCGTAATAGTTTCTTAAATCTCCCTCGCCAGTAGCACTTAAACCCTCGGCACTTTTTCCCATAAATCTAGTGAAAGGAATATCAGCTGCAGCACTCACTAACATAAACATATTCATTTGTATACTGTCTAAGGTACTAAAGTTTTTAGCTATGTTTACATAAGAATCTTTACTATCGATAGCTATTGTGTTTAGTATAGATTTCATTTGAGATAATATTTGTATGCGTTCTTTAACAGCAGTCTCGCCAGCATCTCCACTTGAAACAGCCTCATTTAAGCCATCCATTGCAACAACATCTAAATTACTTTGCTCTACTAAGTTTCTGATAGATACATTTGTTTGAGATGCATCTTGTATATTATAATATAAGCGTTCATAAATTGACGAGCCGAATCCGTTGTTTAACTCTCGTTCTTTATGCGTTGTTGTTGTTCCATCTATATATATTACTCTTGATTCATCTATTGTTTGTGAGCTTCCTATGATGTTAAAGCTTGTAGGTTTTAAATAAGTAACGCTTAAAGGATTTCTATCTAAGTTTTGAGGTATTAATTGAGAAGCATCTACTACCGCTATATTTATAAGGTCGCCTTGTTGCATTGCTGTTATAGGTTTTGAAAGATTATCATCTGTAGATACTAAGATAAGAGCAGCACCGCCATAAATTCGAGCGTATTTTAAACCAAGCTCAATTTTATCATCTATTTGTATATAGAAATCTTCTAATGCTTTTTTAGTATCTGCATTTTCTATATTAAAAGTTCTACCTTCACGAAAGGCATCTTCTACGGGTATATCTACTGTTTTAGCAGCTAGCCATGATGTCGCATATAAGTCCTCTAATACTTGCCATAGTCTGGATATTCGCTTAGTAGCACCGTAAGTCGTTTGTTTTCTTGTATCGTTAGAACTTCCAAACGATTTTAACAGATTTACAAAGCCATCGAAAAACTTTACTTTCATAGTGTATTTCCTTTTTTAAGTATCCAATTATAGCATAAATTCAATTAGCATTTTTTATACCATCTGATGTTTTCAAATGTACGCTGTTATATATTCTAGTCATAACTTTACCACATTTGCACAACTCTACACGACTAGACTCACTCATAGACTTAGTAACTGCAATAGGCTCTGTGTGGCAATCTTCACATTTATATAAGTATCTCATTTAATCTTCTCTCATTGCAGCTACTAAAGGATTTACTTTTTGAATATCCATTATTTCTATTGCATCCATCATCGGATCTAAAGTGTCATCATGAACTCCATTTGGAAAAGACAAAGCCTCATTTGTTAAAGCTTCTATATCTGATATATCTTCATTCAAATATACTCTATCTGCTTCTATCGTTGGAATAGTATCGTAAGCCCTAGACACTTTGTCGGTGTTTCTTTGTACCGCTTTAATCTTTAATTTATTTTCTTTTAAATCTTGTATTAATGAGCTACCACTTGATTTATCTTCTATGTACATATAACGCAACACTCCAGTAAAAAGTTTAGTATCATTATGTTTATTATAAAAAGCTTTTGCCTCTCGTCTTAGTTGTGGTGCTTCAAACTTACCGCGTTTCATATCTAATAAATAAAGATTCTCATCATATCCATAACCCCACGCCTGCATAACTGTAAAGTCATTTTGCTCTTTTGTTTTTTGTGCTGTATCTACTGTAATTATCTTGTATTTTATTTTAGGTGTTAATGTCCACCAGTTAAACCAATCGTACTTAAACATATTACCTGACTTTAGTACAGGGTTTTGTTGATATAGTGCCTCAAAGTTTTCAGCCGATAGTATCTCTTTTCTTTTTAATATAAATTCTAACGACTTATGCTCAGGTATTAGGACATCTCCTATTTTACGATGAGGCTCATCTACTGTTGCAATCGCTGGATAACTTAATAGCTTTACAGTTTTATCTATCTTTAATAACCGTCCGACAGGGTCATCTAAGTGCCATCTAGTAAGTACAAATAACATTCCTGCATCTTCATCAAATCTAGTTAAGAATACATCTGTAAACCATTCCCAAACATTGTTACGAGTTGTTTCGCTGTTAGCTTCTTTACGGTCTTTTATAGGGTCGTCAATTATTCCTAAGTCTAATGTTTCGCCAGTCATTGCACCTTGAACAGTTGTATTCCTAAAGCTGCCCTCGTGTTTTACTATCTCAAAAAACTCTTTATTGCGTAACTTTGTGCCTGATTCAATTACTACATCTTTTCCGTTAAGATAAACAGTTGGAAATATCTTTTTATATATAGTTTTGTCTAATGTTCTTTGTAAAGTAAGATTAGCTCTAACTCCTAAACGCTCACTATAACTGCTATACATGTTTCTTAAATCAGGATACTTACCCAATAGCCATCCTATAAAATCGACAATGAAAGAACTCTTACCGTGCTGAGGTGGTGCTTGAATAACCAATGATGGTTTCTCTTTGTTCGCTAATGCTCTTGCGAACTCTTGTAACTCTATACTTAGTTCTTGAACCCACCAATTTACTTTTAACTTAGGATTGATTAACTGTCGATATACTAAGAAATCCTCTCTTGCAAGTCGCACATAATATTCTTCTAAGATATTGAGGTCATTAGTTGTAATGGTAAACCTCTCTTTGATATTTCTTTTCTTATTTGCTCGTCTGATAGCTCTTGATTTACATCTACACTTACTTGAGTGTTAGTGTTGGTTATGTTTGTTGTAGCATGTCTTTGATTAGTATTATTGGTAACTGATGCTTTATCTATCGTGTCTTGCATATTCTTTAAATCGCTTGTATCTAAATCTATATTAACTGCATCAAGACTTTCGCTGCTTCCGTTCTCTTTGCTATACTCTTTAACTTTCATTACGATTTGCTTTTTTCCACCTTTTAACATATCGCTTACTTTGTCTAATATCTTATCTGTTATGTCATAAACTTTTACTCGTTTTTTATCGTCTGAAAATTGCTCTTTTAACCTATATTCTACGGCTTGATTGATTGCTGCTATCTCATTCGCACTTTTATCGCACTGTTTGACGTTTTCCAAATAGACCTGAGCTTCGACAAGTTGGGCGTTTTCTTTAGTTATTCCATCGCATATTTTACGGATATTACTCTCACTTGTTTTATAAGACTTTGCTAATTGAATGTTTGTATATATTCCTGTCTTGTATTTAACCTGAATATTACTTCTTTGTCTATCAGATAGTTTAGCCATTTTTTTACTTACCCTTTAAAAACTCTGGATTTTCATATATGTTTCCGATTACTTCCAATAAATCAAATCTTATAAATGTTGAAAGATACCCACTTTTTAACCCAACTTCAACTGGTAAAAACCCACAAAATTCACTATCATTTCTTTTTTCTATAACCCACATTCTTGTTGCTGTTGTAACAATGTCGCCCTCATATATTTCCAAATCGTTTTTATCTTCAACTCCTGTGTATTGCATAACTATTGATTTTGATATAAATATAAATAGTGGCATATTTTCTGCTAAAAGGTTTTCCCATGAGTGCATAATTACGCCATCAAAACTTCTAAATTTTTTCATAATTTATTCTCCAAAGTTAAATAATTTTATCTTTTTATTCT
>Ga0307991_1003509_pt1 | contig 10135 bp, 9 predicted proteins | sample EllFjometagen131_FD_203146 | JGI IMG/M metagenome (GOLD analysis project Ga0307991, IMG submission 203146) | Marine microbial communities from Ellis Fjord, Antarctic Ocean - #131 | ecosystem: Environmental > Aquatic > Marine > Unclassified | place: Southern Ocean | collected 2014-10-08 | reverse complement strand
TATGCTTCGAGAAGGCTTCACCACGCCCGATAATGTCCAAAAAAAAGACCTATTTTTCTATCATGTTACGAGATCTGGCTTTAAGTTCTAAAGCGTTATACACAAGAGATTCCGAAGCAAGGAGAACGTTGAAACCCGATTGAGAAACAGGATTTGGTGGACCAAACCTTGAGTCGTGATGATATCTGTAACCATTGCTTACAGAAATAGGATAGAATTTTGGAAAGGATATTATTTAAGCTGACAAGTTCTTAGGTAAAATGTAAAGAAATCATGTTGTGAATATCATTTTACCTGCCAATCTTATACCTCATGAAATGTTCGTTAAGGCATTCATTTTCAATCCCGATTTTATTCTTCTCTTATGCATCGATGAATAAGTCAGCGCACCTGCCCCACCATATATAAGGGAAGTGACAACGCTGTTGCTTACATATGCTCTTATTGACACCTTGCTTCTGATCGCTTATTCTTTCCAGAATTTAAAACTTCAGTGTTGCAATTATTATATGGCATACGCGTAGACAATGAATAGAGAATTGAATGTTGTTGTGATGCCAAATGGCTCACTGCATACAGAATGGATCGAAACAAAAGAAACCATAAATAAAAGCACCCGGTTGCTTCAACAGGAAATCTTCAATAAGTTTACCGCCGATGCCGATGCCGGTCTGCTTTATTTGGGTTTTTGTGATAAAAATATTACCCTTACTCCTTCCCTTGAATACTGGCGAAACTTCGCGGAGCAGTTTGCCCGGGAACTGAGCCGGACACCTGAACTGGAAACCCTTCGCCATAACGCCGACATTGCCGTTGATAAAAACCAGCTCGTTAAATTTGCAGACAGCGCCCCTTTGATGCCCGGCTCCGAATACATTAGCGCTGAATTGCTTGAGACTATGTGGTCAAAACTGAATACGGCATTTAGACAGGCAATAAAATCGTACAAGGGAACCGTAGAAGAATTTATCCGCACATATAGTACTGCTGTGCATCTGGTGGGCAGGGTCTTTTTTCATCTGGTGGAGAATAAAGACGAAGATTATCCTTTTGCATTTTTGGCCACCTATTCGACCCGGCTGAACAAACAGGGAAAATCAAAACACCTGCCTCTTAGATATGCATTAAAAGAATATGAAAACCAAAAGGAAAAGTTGTTGGAATTGCTGGCAACCGTTCATCTTGCTGCCAGGAAAAGCCTCTTTTTAGCCGATCTTCTTAACACCGGAGAACTGTTTCACCCCATGTCCTGGAAGCCGTCGCAAGCTTTTTCATTTTTAAAGCAAGTCACAATTTACGAAGACTGCGGTATCTTGTGCCGAATACCTAACTGGTGGAAGGGAAAACCATCCAGACTTGGAATCAATATCAGTGTCGGCAACGCAAAACCGTCTCTGGTAGGTATGGATGCGCTTTTGAATTTTGATGTGCGGCTGAATTTTGGTGATATCCCCATTTCAGAAGAAGAGGCAAAACGACTTCTCCAGGAATCAGAAGGACTTGCCTTTATCAAAAATAAATGGGTGGCTGTGGACCCTGACAGACTGAAACAGACCCTGGATGCATATGAAAATGCAAAAAAGTTGATGGCAGAACAAGGCTTGAGTTTGAAAGATGCCCTCCGATTACAGCTAAAGCCTGAAAAGCTTCTAAATGTTGATGCTGCTGAAATAACCTGTAGTGTTTCAAATGGGAAATGGATCGACTCGGTCGTTAAAAAATTGCTCAACCCGGATTTGATTTCTTCACAAAAACCCGGCAAAACATTTAAAGCCAAACTTAGGAAATATCAGCAAACAGGATTGGACTGGCTCCTTTTTTTGAACTCACTTTGCTTTGGCGCCTGCCTGGCCGATGATATGGGGCTGGGCAAAACCGTCCAGGTGCTTGCTTTTTTGAATATTTTGGCATCCGATTTCAAAAAATCAGACTCAAGTCGTCAAGCCAGCCTCCTGGTCATACCCGCTTCTCTTATTTCCAACTGGGTCAATGAAATACGGCGTTTTTCTCCTGATTTGAAATATTTTGTAGCCCATCCCGGTTCAAATTCAGAGGCAAAGGCACACGTAAAAAACAAAGCTGCTTTGAATGCATCCGATCTGGTGATTACAACCTATGGACTGGTTCAAAAATACAAATGGCTTCAATCCCATTCGTGGAACTATATCATTTTAGATGAAGCCCAGGCCATAAAAAATCCGGGTACCAAACAGACCAAGGCCGTAAAACACCTCAACTGCCGCAACCGAATCATCATGACCGGAACACCCATTGAGAATCGATTGTCAGACCTGTGGTCTTTATTTGACTTTTTAAATCCCGGGCTGCTAGGCAATGTTAAAGAGTTTAAGCAGTTTTCAAAAAAAATAGTCCGCGATCATTCAGGCTATGCCGGGCTGCGCAAGCTTATAAGCCCTTATATCTTAAGGCGGTTGAAAACAGACAAATCGGTTATATCTGATCTGCCCGACAAGATCGAGATGAAAACTTACGCCACGTTGAGCAAAAAACAAATCATGTTGTATAAAAAATTAACCGATGACATAAAAGAAGCCATTGACCACACTGAAGGAATTCAACGCAAAGGTATTATCCTGGCGTCCCTGATGAAATTCAAACAGCTTTGCAATCATCCGGATCAATATCTGGGAACCGGCCAATATAATGAAAATGAAAGCGGTAAATTTTTAAGGCTCAGGGAGATCTGTGAAACCATATATGAAAAAAGAGAAAAAGTTCTGGTGTTTACTCAATTTAAGGAGATGACTCAACCATTGGTTGAATTTTTAGAAGGTATTTTTGAGCGAAACGGTCTGGTCTTGCACGGAAGTATTCCGGTTGGTAAAAGAAAAAAAATTATTGAGCAGTTCCAGAGTCCATCATACGTTCCGTTCATAGTATTGTCCTTAAAAGCCGGCGGCGTGGGATTGAATCTGACGGAAGCCAACCATGTCGTTCATTTTGACCGCTGGTGGAACCCTGCCGTAGAAAACCAGGCCACGGACCGGGCCTTTAGGATTGGACAGAAAAAGAATGTGGTTGTCCACAAGTTTTTAACCAAGGGCACCGTTGAAGAACGAATCGATATGATGCTGGAAGAAAAGGCTCGTCTGTCGCATGACGTTATTGCCGCTTCCGGCGAGTCCTTGATAACCGAAATGAAAAACGAAGAATTGTTGGATCTTTTTAAACTTACATTATAGAATCGCTGATAATTCGTGTCCATCCATAACTGAGGATTTTTGTTCAAGATCAAGCCTCCGGCCCGTAGGGCCTACGCCCCGGAGGGGCATGCGAAAAAAATAACCACAGGTATATATTTAATATTCCGAGGATTATTTTTTGAGCATAACCCCAGAGAAGTAGGCTCTGCATTTCACAGGGCAGGCGCAGAGATTGGGCCCCGGTTAAATATTAAATACGGATTTAACTGGGCAAGCAAAAAGACCATTTATGGATGGACACGAATTAAACGAAGAGGTGAACAATGTCATACTGGGGTTATCCACGTTATGTATCTGTTGAGGAAAAAAGAGCCAAAGCAGCCAAAAAATTAAAACAACTTAAAAAGAAAAATCCTGCCATTAAGCCGATTATTATTGAAGGAAGTACGATTGCGAGAACCTGGTGGGGGAAATCATGGAATCATAATCTGGAACGGTATGCGGATTACAGCAACCGTATCGGTCGTGGCCGCAGTTATGTTCGCCATGGTGCGGTGCTGGACCTTCAAATCAGTACCGGACAGGTCGAATCCCTGGTTCAGGGCACAAGATCAAAACCATACACGGTCATTATTAACATAAAAGGGATAAACAAAAAAATCTGGCAAAACATCAAGGCGGCCTGTGCCGAAAAACTGGATTCATTGCCGGAACTTTTGGCCGGAAAGTTTCCCAAAGCTCTGGGTGAAATATTTGCTGCCCAGGGACAGGGATTGTTTCCGTCACCGGAAGAGATTGAATTTAATTGCAGCTGCCCGGATTGGGCCTATATGTGCAAACATGTGGCCGCCACCCTGTACGGTATCGGCGCCCGTCTTGATGATTCCCCGAGCCTGTTTTTCAAACTCCGGAAGGTCAATGTAGATGACTTGATACAACAGACCATAACAGATCAAAGTTACAAATTGTTGAAAACGGCGGAAAAAACAACCGCCAAAATGATTGCCGAATCGGATCTTTCCGGTATGTTTGGTATTGATATGGAAGATCATATGGATTTTAATCCGCCGAAAAGCGAGGAAAAACTATCCAGCAACAAAAAAACCTATAGAAAAGCGATGAAGCCGGCCAAAACCAAATTAACAAAAAGAAAACCCGAATTGAAAACAGATTCAAAGAAAAAAGCCGGTAAAACTTCATCTGAAAACACCGGATTGAAAAAAACTGCAAAATCACATGTTGTCAAAACACGCAAAGAAAAGCCGGATAAAAAATCTTTTGCCAAAAGTAACACCTCAGGGCTCACAGATACTGCGCAGATCCTTAATATTATCAAGCGGTCAAAAAAAGGCGTTGATGTTTCCATTCTGAAACAAAAAACCGGTTTCCATGAGATAAAAATCCGAAACGTAATCTATAAAGCTCACAAAGAAGGCATTATTAAGCGAACAGGGCGGGGAATCTATTTGGGGACGAAAAACCCATGATTATATGAAAGGTGCCCTTCATCGACTTGATATGGGCTGTAATTTTGAAAAGGGTATCATTTTGGTTGACAAATACTTAGGTAAATTGTAAACAGGTGGTGTTATGGATATCATTTTACCTGACAATCTTATCCCTCGTGAACTGCTCGCTGAGGTTATCGATTTCTTGGACGAGGAGAATATTATTCTTTTGACCGGGGCAAGACAAACCGGAAAAACTTCACTATTATATCTACTGATTCAGTATTTATGGAATAGCGATTTCCCGGAGTCTCAGACTGTGTATTTTGATTTGGAAAATATACATGATTTTAGTCTGTTGAATGATCTAAAAGACTTCAATATCTTTTTAGATTTGTTGAAAAAAAAGGGTGTCGATCATACAAAAAAAACCTATGTTTTTATAGATGAAATCCAGCATCTATCCAATCCCTCCTCATTTTTGAAATACCTTCACGACCATTATAAACCCAGGCTCAAATTCATTGTAACAGGCTCTTCATCACTAGAAATTAAAAAAAAGTTTACGGACCGATTAACCGGAAGAGTATACAATTTTTTGGTCAAACCACTCAGTTTCAGGGAATTTCTACGGTTTAAAAATGAGGACGAGCTGTATGCATTGCTTGAACCCTTTCATTTTTCTGATTGGCTTTCGGAGATAACGCCGGAAAATAAAATAAAAAAAATAGATCAAACCCAAAAAAGGAAACTTGATGATCTTACCGGGGAATACCTGATTTTTGGCGGGTATCCGGCAGTAACGCTGAAAAGAAAGTCCCAAATACGACAGAAGGATCTGCAAGAGATTTATTCATTGTATGTGCGTAGAGACATGAGAGATCTGGGTAAAATCGCGGATATTACAGGCTACAACCGGTTGGTATCGTTACTCGCTCTTCAGATCGGCAATCTTGTCAAAGAGCAGGAACTTGCATTATCCAGCGGCCTTTCCAGACCTACGGTTAAAAAATATTTGTTTCTATTGGAAAACACCTATGTACTCAAACTCGTGCCGCCATTTTTTACAAACAAAAGAAAAGAAATTGTCAAGACACCCAAAATCTTTTTTGAAGATATTGGAATCAGAAACGGTGCACTGAACAATTTTTCTGCCTTAAACCAAAGGACGGATAGTGGTGCAATCCTGGAAAATTTTGTTTTCAACCAACTTAGCAAACAGGAAGAACAGCCGGATAATATACGGATATGGCGGACTCAGAACCGGAATGAGGTTGATTTTATTTGGCAGAAAAGTATCAATGAACCCTATCCCATAGAAGTTAAATTCAAATATGATCCAAAACAGCCCGTTCCTCCGGGCCTGAAAAGCTTTTTAAATGTCTATGGATCCGTTAAAGCCGTTGTGGTTCATCTTGGAGAGTTTCACATACGAAAATTCAAAGATACAATCATTTATGCAATACCTGCCTGGGCTTTTTAGTGCAATTTTCTTCCGTAGAAGCCAATTGTCTCTGACCTGACTCAGAGGACCAAGATTTTGATATTAAGTTAAACCCGATTACATGGGATTAATCTCCTTTTGGCCGTTTCAATTTCTCCTTTGAACTTTTTGCCGTTTGTGCTACTATGATAAATTAGTTTTAATATATAATATTCAGTTTTATAAGATAGTTATACCTGTTAAAAGATAAAAAAAACAAAAAAAGTGTGACATATGATCATAGCGGTAATGAGTGACAGTCACGATAACATCTGGAATTTGCGTGACGCTCTTGCAATAATCAAGAAACGAAATGCTGAAATGATAATTCATTGCGGTGATTTTATAGCACCATTTACGCTGGCGGAACTCGACCAGGGGGGCATTCCGGTTCACGGTGTGTTCGGAAACAACGACGGCGATAAGTACCTCCTCACAAAGTTCTCGCTTACGTCTTTAACAAATGTCACCCTTTATGATCCCGTGGGGTTGGTTGATGCAGACGGTTTTAAGATAGCTTTTACGCATCACGGCATTGTGGGAGAAGGACTTGCAGCCGGCGGTAAGTTCAACCTTGTCTGTTTCGGTCATTCCCATAAGTATTATTTCAAAAAAATTGACCGGACCATTCTTTTAAATCCCGGTGAAATAATGGGAAAAGACGGTCTTCCAAGTTTCTGTCTGGTTGATACACATGCGGTCACCGTTGAAAAAATCGAGTTAGTGTCCATCCATTAAAAAAAGCGGGATCATGCCGGAGGAAAAATGAAAAAAATGCGTCTTGACATTCAAAAGTATGCGACTTAAATAAACTACTCATTTTCCGGTAAGTTGAGTGTTGGAATTGCCATGGATCCCGTCGCTGAAAACGCACCGAAGATTATTTTTATTAGGATTGTATATATGAAAAAGAAAACTATTTTTTTATTTACTCTGGTTTTATTTACTCTGGCCTGTTGCATTCTTTTTTTTCAAACCGGTTCTTTCGGAACCGAAAAGAACACCCGTAACTTGCAGACTGCATTTGTTCCGGAAACACGTTATAAGTTTGGTCCGGTTTTAGAAGGTACTGAAATAAATCATGATTTTATCGTGCAAAACAAGGGAACCGCTCCGTTGAATATTGAAAAAGTCAGAACCGGGTGAGGGTGTGCTGCTGTCTCTTATACGAGGCAAATTCCTCCCGGCGGTGAGGGAAAAATTACCATTAAAGTCAATACCAATGGATATGGCGGCAGAACGTTAACAAAAAGAATAACGGTCAAAACCGATTCCCCGGTAACGCCCTTGTTATATTTGACGGTTATTGGCAATATCAATAATTTTGTTCGCATCATCCCCAATAGAGTCACTTTGAGGGGGTTTACCGGAGATCCCATAGAGAGAACGGTAAAAATAATTCCTGAAGAAAACTATCCTTTCAAAATGGTTGGAGACCGGACCGTGCGCAAAAAATACATTCGCTATGAACTGGAGGAGGCCAGGCGATCAGAAAAGCCGGGGTATGTTCTGACAGTGGCCAATCTGAAAAAAGGAAAAGGCCGCTACTTCGAAACAATAAGATTAAAAACAGACAGCAAAATACGACCGGAGATTAGAATCCGTGTGTACGGTAATATTCTTGACCGGTCGCCCGGCGGTAAAAAATAGCCATGAAACATATTAAAATTGTTGCTTTTGACTGCGACGGCGTCATGTTTGATACAACAGAATCAAACACCGCTTACTATAACCAAATTTTGAACCATTTCGGCCGTCCCGATCTCACTGCCGAGCAGTTTGCATACTGTCACAGCCATACCGCAGACCAGGCAATTGCAAACCTGTTTCCCGATGAAAAGGGGTTCAGAGCGGCACAAGCCTATCGCAACCAAATGAGCTATATTCCGTTTTTAAAATATATGGAAATGGAACCGTATCTAAAGCCGTTAATCCAAAAACTCCGGCCCAGATACAAAACCGCCATCGCCACTAACCGATCAGACACAATGGACCGGGTGATCAGCGAACACGGTCTGGACGGGTATTTTGATCTTGTTGTTTGTGCCGGTGACGTGGATCATCCCAAACCACATCCTGATCAACTGATCAAGATTCTAAAGCATTTCGGGATAGAGCCATGTGATTCACTTTATGTGGGAGATTCGGACCTGGATGAAATTGCGGCAAAAGCGGCGGGAGTGCCCTTTGTGGCTTATAAAAACCGGTTTCTTTCCGCCGACTTTCATATCCAAAGCCTGAAACAAATCGCAGAGATTCTTGGGATATAAATGAAGACTGCTGCAGCCCATTTGATTCTTTTCATGGTCTTACTGTGTCCGGTAAAGGTCGAATCTGCCGGAAATATCAATGATATTCGATCTGTGGTATACGCCTGGGCCGATGCCTGGCAAAACCGGAATATCCAGCGCTACGTGTCTTTCTATAGCCCGGAATTCCGGTCAAAAGGACTCGATTTTAATAGCTGGCTGCAAAAAAAAACCGAGTCTTTTCAACGGCCCGGCCATATTCGTGTGGAAATATCCGACCTGTGGGTCTTTATCGAAGACAAAAATGCCACCGCCAGATTTATTCAACGCTATCAGGGCCCAAACCTTTCGGATATGGGAGAAAAAACATTGGTACTGGTTTATTCTAAAGATCAATGGAGGATTGTCTCTGAACAGTGGGCACCGCTGGCAATATCTGCCCGAATGACCAAAAAACAGGCGATTTCTTTAAACCGGCAAAAATATAATGCCGATCATCGACCATCCGAGACGGTTATCTGGAAAAATAAGATTGACGCGGGACCACCGAATAAAACCAGTGTTAAAAGCATCAAACTCAAAACCGCAAACGATCATGACGAGGTTTTTATTGCTTTGAATACTTTTTCTATTCCGGAGGTTCAGTCCATAGAAGGGGCCAACCCACGAATTATTGTCCATATTAATAAGGTTTCTTCATGGAGCGGACAGAACAACATCCCTGTTAACGGGAACTTGATCAAACAAATACGAACCTACCTACACCCGAACACTGAAAAACTTCACATTATTTTGGACCTCAAACATTCTGATGATTACATTATCGATCAGACCTATGACAGAAAAACAAACATTTACTCGATTTCAGTCAGATAAATTTTTCAAAGGTCTCTATTGATTCCCCAAACCATTATGCTCCCCGCAGTCCGGGCACTGCCAGGTTATACCGTTGCACGACATTCCCCAGAAATTTTCCAACATGCATTTCTGGCAAATGGTAAAGCCGCAACGGCATCTCCAGCAAAAAAGGAACTTCTTTTTGCAACAATAACAGTTGCTCTGCTTGGCTTTGCGGCGCTTTTCCCTATAAGCTGTTCTTGTTACAGAGCCTTTCATGCTCAACCTCTATACATCTGTCCATGACCACATCAATCCCCGCTGACGTCAACAGGGCTGCCGCTTCCCGGTTTTCTATATTAAGCTGCATCCAGAAAACCTTTGGTTTAAGCCGAATGGCTTCGTGTGCATGGGGAATGATCTGTGAAGAATTTCTGAATACATTTAAAATATCCACGGGCTCTTTAATATCATCAAGGGATCTATACGCTTTTTCCCCAAGGATTTCCTTTTGAGCGGGCCGGACCGGAATGATCCTGTACCCATGATCTTTTAGATATCCGGCGACCCTATTGGAATCTCTTTCCGGTTTGGGGCTCAAACCGAGAATGGCGATGGTCTTCGCGGTATTAAGTATATCCCTGATATTCTCATCCTGGGTAATTATCCGGCCGGTTTTCATGCCATAATTCCTTGAGTGAAGTATTCTTGCTGTTTTAATTCATTGATGATAGAAGCAAACTGCATATGATAAAAAATTGAAATTTAATGCAGTCAATTGTTCATGTCAACCAATACCTGACGGTTTCGTAAAAAGTCCAACTTCTGCGTTGTGCTGCATTTCGCAATCATTCAACGTACGAAAAGTACGCCTCATGATTACAAAATTTGCACGCCTTGAATTTGAACTTTTTACGAAACCGTCTAAATCGGACTTTTTACGAGTTTATCAAT
>Ga0307991_1003508_pt1 | contig 10136 bp, 5 predicted proteins | sample EllFjometagen131_FD_203146 | JGI IMG/M metagenome (GOLD analysis project Ga0307991, IMG submission 203146) | Marine microbial communities from Ellis Fjord, Antarctic Ocean - #131 | ecosystem: Environmental > Aquatic > Marine > Unclassified | place: Southern Ocean | collected 2014-10-08 | reverse complement strand
TACGGGAAAGGCTATCTTTCTTAGCGCTATTACCACAATGTTAGCTTTCGGTTCTTTAATCTTTTCCATCTATCGTGGATTTGGAAGTCTCGGTGCAGCTATGTTCATCGGTGTTGGCGCCTGTTTCCTCTCTACCGCTATTATCCTTTCTGGCATCATCGGATTTTTAGAAAGAAAAAAATAAAACAGAGGATGGTTGTTCTGTCACATTTTTTTCCCAACCAACTATCCCTCTGTTTATGTCTTCCAATCTATTTAGTAAAATAAGTTCTATGTTCCAATCAATTTTTCTCTGGGACACATTATAATCGTCCCTTATCTTAGAATTTTTATTGAGTATTGAATATTCAATTACCGGTTTCAAAAATTACTCCCTGGTTTTCCAAAAGAGTTATCTGGGAATTTGTACACGTTGTTCCAATTATAGGAGTAAGATTTTGAGGCACAAAAATGCCATCATCAGCAACAGGCTACTCAAAGCGTGCTAAAGCATAAGGTAGAGTATTACAGCCATTTACCTGCCCGTAATACTCTACCCAGACTCCAGAAGAATAACCCAACCATTGCCAGGAACTTGGAACTTTTATTCTTCCAATAAATGTCTCTTGACTGGTTGATGTATCTATAATCCAGGCACCCCTCCATTCATTCTCCTGCTCATCAAAACCGCATATCTCTATCCGCAGACAATATATATGTCCTTCTGCCCACTCATATGGTATTCTGCAACTCCAGCCTTCACCCTGCCCGCAAAATATTCACATGTCGCCCCGGCGGTCACCCCCCCCGCGGGGGGGGGGTGACCTAATTCTGCTTCTAAGGCTTTCAAGATAGAAAAGATAGCCATTTTTCCTATCCATTCACCTTGCATATTACCGTTAGTCTGTAATCCCATGTAACCGCCATCTCCATCCTTAAAATGAAATTGGTGCGCCCAGTAATAAAAACTCTGTTCACCAGGGTCTACGGCAATAGTCAAAAGAACATCAAAATTATAGAAACCATTGGCGGTAGTTGTAGCCAATCATCCCACATATAAGCCATTCCACTCAACGCTTATAATCTTTTAAAACTCAAGATATTGATGAATTCGTCAATTGTCCCTTATTCCTCGATAATTACGAAATTAGAATTCTCCGGATAAACCTGGGCATCCTGATCTAGACTCTCAAAATATTGGTCAGTGATAATATTGGTATAAACATAGGCTTCATTTAAAGTAATTTCGCCATTTGCATTTTCATCTGCATAGTAAGGATGGCTATAATAATCATAACCACATCCCTGACATAATATATCAGTAAATACTCCATAAGGATCATATCCTGGTGGTACTAATTCGAAACTATATTGCGTTGAATGACAAGCAGTTAAAACTTGATATTGAGAATTAGTAAGATCTTTAGAAAGACTATTTATCATGAATGTATTAACAACATTGTCATTAAAGCTCTTTAAATTAGCTGAAATATCCACCTGATTTAATTCATTGCCGATAAACCCGCCTGAATGACAGCTATCCAAAAAGACTACTTTGGTTCCCGGAATAGCACTTAAGGCAGATTCTAACTCTGATACACTAATACATGTATTCGTATAGCCATCAGTATCAGTAGGCATCAAATAACTAATATTATTAAGCGTTCCACCATGTCCGCTGAAATAAAAATAGGAAACATCATCTGCATCCGCTTCACTAAAGGTGCTGGCTATCCCGTTTAATATGGCACTCTTGGTCGCATCCAGGTCTTTTAGTTCATTGATTGAAGCAAAACCATCACCTGAATGACTCAGTGTGTCGTGCATCTTATCAACATCAAAGGGTGGTGCCGGTAAATCATTATCATCTCCATCCTGATAATTACCAACTCCTACCAACAACGCACGTCGAGCTACAGGAGAAACTACACCTGTATCAATAGTAAAATCCCAGTACTCACTATAGGAATAGGCAATCAGTTTGCCGTTTTCATCATAACCATATGAATGTATAGCCCACTCATAGCCATTACCAGCTACCAATGGGGTAGCCTGACCATCCTGATTATAGGTGGCCGAAGAAGTAGTTAGATTATTAAACCAAATCCACCAAGCTTCTTCACCAACTGTCCAATTATAAATCCATAAACGACTACCACCAGAATATATAGACCCATCAGGAAAACTTAACGCTCCTACCGGATTCCAGGTGAAAGTGGGAGTAGGATCGGTGATGGTCGATTGATCAGTTGGACTGACAAGGGAACAAGGTGGCAGCCAGGTATCGATAGTTACTTCCTGACTGGGGTCGGTCTCCCAACCGGAGCCATAGGCAGTCACATAGTAAGTGTAAGAGCTGCCTTCTAAGACATCATAATCCCAGAAGCTATAGTAATCATAACCGGTGGTAGGTTCATCCTGATAGACGATAGTGGGCTCGCCGCCATTAACACTGCGGTAAACCTTGTAGCCGGTGGCATCAGGATAAGAATGCCAGTCGACATAAATTACTTGTTCTGTCACTCCCTTGGTAAGAGGGGGTAGTTCATTTAAGTGGTAGCTATCCGGGATTAATTCCTCTTCTACCAGTTGATCCATCTTGGCCTGGAACATCTCCATGCTGGTACCCTGGTAGGTAATGGCGTAAGCGCCAATGTCATATACTTCTGCTGTTGAAAAAGCTATAGTTTTAGATACTGAACTCCCGGCAATTACAGTCACCAGATTATCAGCGGCAAGACAGGAATCTAAACCAGGAAATGATGCGCTGATTCCATACTCTCCTGCCGGGATATACTCGAATTTAGCGTGACCACCTTCATTGCTATTGGTAGTAGAGATAACGGTTCCCCCCTGCCAGAGAATGACCGAAGCTCCAGAGATAGGGTGACTAAGACTATCAGTAACTAAAACATCCACTACTCCGTATTTATTCGATTCTTGTACTCCTACTGCCGCAGCTAAATCTACTCTTCCGTAACCATAGGTAGAATCAAAACCGGTGCTGCCGAGGTCAACTGCTGTTTCCTCCAATTGAGATTTAACTTCTTCAGGACTCATTCCGGAATATACAGAAAGCACTAAAGCTGCTGCTCCTGCCGCAAAAGGACAAGCCATAGAAGTACCATCCCAATACTCATAACCACTTCCTGGTATAGTCGAATATATCTCTACACCCGGAGCACAGACTGACATATGATCTCCTGTAGTAGAAAAGGAAGCTATTTCATCATGGGCATCAGTTGCACCTACAGCAATAACGCTCTGGTAACCGGCAGGGTAAGTAATTTCATTTACGGCAGAATTACCCATGGAGGCAAACATAGCACATCCCATATCAATTACTGCATAATCTATTGCATCTTTCATTGTTTGAGAATATCCCTTACCGCCAAAACTGCAGCTGATTATATCTGCCCCTATATCTGCAGCCCACATAAACCCTTGTGCCATATCTGCATGGCTAGCAGAATAATTATAATCATTGCATATTTTTACCGGCATAATTTTACTTCCCCAGGCTACTCCCGCCATACCCTGACCATTATTCCCCACAGCAGCGGCAATACCGGCACAATGGGTTCCGTGAGAAGCTACTGCACTATTAGTACCTGCCGAGATTGGACTATTATTAAAGGTATCATATCCCGCAATTACTTTTCCGCTAAGATCCGGATGAGTCCCATCTACTCCGGTATCAGTGATGGCAATGGTCACCCCTGCATCACCTGTAGTTTCATCCCAGGCACTTTCTGCACCGGTTAATTGTGGAGCCCATTGCCGATCAGCATAATCGGCATCATTTGGAACCACGTCCATATAACAAATACCATTAGGTTCGGCATATTCCACTTCCTCAAGTTCTCCCAAAATCTGAATTGCCTCGGCAACCGACACCTGGGGTCCTAATTGGATTCTGATGACAGAAATCTGCGGCAGTGTTTCAATGATTGTACCCCCAACCTCCGACACTATCTTTTCTACATCAGCCCCCGGCTTAATTTTAACCAGCACTTCCTGCTCAACAAATTCAGTTATCCCCCCTAAATCAGGAGGCACACTTGCTCCTGTATTAGAATTATCTCCTGAATTTGCAGAGGTTGCAACCTCTCCATTGCTCCCGGTAGTTGATTCAGTATTGGTAGTAGCTGTCCCTTCGCTTGTATCAGGTAACACTGGCTTTAAAAAATTACAACCTGCAAATAAAAGTATCATTAGTATTAAAAGTACTACCAATATACTTTTAGAATATTTAATTTTCCTCATTTTAATATACTCTCCTTTCTTTTCTTTATAAAAATTAAGCTTTATATTCAATGGGATCATTCTTATTCTGATTGAGTAGTAAATTCAAAAGCGCCATTTAGTGAACCAGTCCCTCCTCCGGCAACAGAAACGGCTCGGTATTCAGGGAATGTTCCGTAATCATCATCGAAAGCAACTGCATAATCTATATTCCATTCATAGACTTTTAAATACTGCAAAGGTTCACCATCATAGACCACAGAGGTTTCATTTTCTAGGTTGATACCATACCCGGTGTAATAATTGTCATTTTTTCCCATAATATACCAATCATAATGCTGATATTCCCCTACTACTTCCACGGGCTGCCATTGCAAGGTGGGAGTTAAACTCACTCCGGTAGCATGATCTCCCGGGCTTACTAAATTAAGATTAAATTTTGGTAAGGGGGTTGTCCATTCCTCAGCCGTTTTTTCGCTTTCTCCAAAAGCATTAGAAGCAGAAACTTGATAATAAGTCTTCCTTCCTACACTTAATTGGGAATCTGTATCGCGAAACCAAGAGTATTGTGTTGAACCAATAAGATGATAAGTAGTTTCACCTTCAAATTTTCGATATATTTTATATATCGTCGCACCCACGACATTCTCCCAATCTATCTCCACATAAAGACTAGAATCGGGATCAGCCGCATTAATTACTGCATTTAGGTCTATGCTCCTACCTTCAGGCAAATTAATAATATCAGGATTTTCCTTAATGCCTAATCTATCAAATAATTCATTCCTTCCTGTACTAAAGTAACCTGCTCCCTCTCCTAAGGTTACCGATACCGGCCACAATAAGGTAGGCACTGCCGGCACAGCTCCGGAACCTCCATTTGCTATAGTCACATTTAAAGTCAGCTGTGAACGGTTGTAATTCATATCATAGGCTACTACGGTAAATTGAGAATCGCCATCCGGAAAAAGGGTAGTATCCAAAGAAGGTAATGTTACATTAGATGTACCATAATAAGCAAAATCGTATTCTAACTGAGTGGGAATATAATAAGCTCCTATAAAAATGTATTTTATGTCATAATCGTCATCAATATTCACAGTAATGTCTGTTATAATACCAGAAATTGTATCCCCTTCTGATATACCATCGGTGATAGTTATCGTGGGTGACACACATTCCCATGCAGGAACATTTACTTCCTTTTGTACAAGATTTACTATAACAGCTTGATTGTCGATTATTTCCACACCCTGTACTTTGCTGGCTGCCCATCCTGGTTGAGTCACAATAATATCGTAGGTACCGTATGTTAACGCAGTCATGCTAAAGTTTCCCTGGGCATCGGTAGTAGTAGTACTTATTACGGTATCACCCTCTTTCACTTCAACTGTGCTGCCTTCCACTGGAGGGCCAGCGGCATCAGAGGTTACTGTGCCACTTAAAATTGTAGTTTCCCTATAATGTATGGCAAGGATAGTGAGGTCTCTAAAATTAATAATATTATCAGAATTAGTATCAACTACCGGATTCCAATTGGGATCAGAAGGAGTGGACCTATAAGCTATAGCAAGGATTGCCAGGTCTCTATAATTAACCACTCCATCGGGGGGACCGCCCCCTGCACCTCCGAAGTCGCCAGGGATGAGGGCAAAAGAGAGGGCAGAGAATATATACAGGCAGGTAAATAAAATTACCATGAATAATAGATATTTACAAGGTAAATATTTTTCTTTCATTGTTTCTTATCTCCTTATACAGTAAATTTAATATTTTTAAGTATTATTTACTGCTCAATTTAGCATTACTTTTGGTGGCAATAATCTCTTTATCATAGGTATCTCTGGTATCAGTAAATCCAAAGGTTATACTGGTTACACCGGATTTAAGACATATAAAGGAGAGAGCAGCCAGAGTTCCTTCCCCGGAGACACTAAGGTCATGACCCAAAATGGCACAATCAATCAAGACAGAGCCTTGTTGGTTATCAATATCACGGTAGAAGAAGGTCTCGCCTTCTGAAGAAAAGAAGGGACCTTCGGTGACCTCATTGAGCCGGATGAGGGCCGGGTCATAGGAAAGAGTGATCGAATAGCCTTTCAGGTCGGTAATAGAAGCGGTCTTTAATTCTACGGTAAAGTTCTTAGAGGGGGAAATTTTCAGATTAGCCGGTTCCAAATAGATGACCCCGGCTGTTCCTTCCGGTGAAGTAACCGAAGGTGTGCTAGGGAATAGCTTACCCAGACAGCCGGTAAAGATAAAGACAAGAGATAAAATCAGTAAAGAGATAATTATTTTCTTGTAAGACATGAGAAATACCTCCTTTATATTTTTATTTTTTATCAGGATGTTTCCTGCTCTTTTTATAAGAGCAGGAAACATCCTGAGTATTTAAATCAAAAGATATTAAGTAGCGGTAATGGTCACAGAACAGCCACTGCCCTGAGTGTGAATCATATCTTCATTTAGTGTATTAATTAATACTGTTGTTCCAAAGGTAATATCAGTATCAGTGCCGCTGCCGGGCGCCAGGGTATCAAAGGTAACAGTCATAATGGTTCCTGTGCTGCTTGCCGCTCCTGATGTAGATCCAAAACCCAATGCAATCCATCCTACTCCTTCATCATCCCAATCTACAACGCCACTGGTGAAAAAACCGCCTAGAGCAGAAGAACTATAGTCTAGTTTTGTAGCATCAAAATTAAGAGTGATCAGGCCTGATATAAGATCAATGACATCTTTTACTTCCACATTTATAGTAACCTGGCTGAGTACAATTACTGACTGGGTGGGAGGTGTGAGTTCTAGATTGGGTGTTGCTACTGTTTCCGGGAATACCGCGGTTACTACGCCTGAGTTAACAGGATTGGTTACGGGAGTTGCATCTGCTACGGTAAAGAAGTCGGCAGCTACACCGGTTAAGGTATAACCTGTTTTGGCGGTAAGGGTAATTGTGGCTGTGTATACTGTTGCACCAGCAAAGGTTGCCGGCGAACCTGACCAGCTAACCGTACCGGTGTATTGAGCTGTTGGTGTAATGGTGGCTACTGGAGTTGCGCCGTTTACCGGTGCGGTTACTCCGGATATTGCTGCGATATCAATTACGGCTGCCGCTGTTTCCGGGAATACCGCGGTTACTACACCTGAGTTAACAAGATTGGTTACGGGAGTTGCATCTGCTACGGTAAAGAAGTCGGCAGCTACACCGGTTAAGGTATAGCCTGCTATAGCTGTTAAGGTGATGGTTGCGGTATAGACCTGCTCACCTTTAAAGGGGTTATCTGCCGGTGACCATGTTACGGTTCCGGTGTATTGAGCTGTTGCTGTAATTGTGTCTACTGGAGTTGCGCCGTTTACCGGTGCGGTTACTCCGGGTATTGCTGCTAAATCAATTACGGCTGCTGTTGCCGGGAATACCGCGGTTACTGCACCAAAGTTGGCAATATTGGTTACGGGAGTTGCTCCGGCTACGGTAAAGAAGTTGTGAGGGACCCCCATTAAGGTATAGCCTGTTTTGGCGGTAAGGGTAATTGCGGCTGTGTATACTGTTGCTCCAGCAAAGGTTGTTGGAGCTGTATTCCAAGCTACTAGACCGGTGTATTGAGCTGTTTCAGTTATCGTGGTTACTGGAGTGGCGCCGGTTACCGGTGCGGTTATTCCGGGTATTGCTGCGATATCAATTACGGCTGCTGCCGTTTCCGGGAATACCGCGGTTACTACGCCTGAGTTAACAAGATTGTTTACGGGAGTTGCTTCTGCTACGGTAAAGAAGTCGGCAGCTACACCGGTTAAGGTATAACCTGTTTTGGCTGTTAAGGTGATGGTTGCGGTATAGACCTGCTCACCCTTAAAGGGGTTATCTGCTGGTGACCAGCTTACGGTTCCGGTGTATTGAGCTGTTGGTGTAATGGTGGCTACTGGAGTTGCGCCGGTTACCGGTGCGGTTATTCCGGGTATTGCTGCTAAATTTACTACTGTCGGCGGAACCACTGGCGCTGGCGCTGGTGGCACTACCTCTGGCGTTGGTGTCACTGTCACTACGCATGTTGCAGTCAAACCTCCATCTACTGTTGTTACTGTAATAGTAGCTGTACCTACAGTTAATGGTGTTACTACTCCATTAACTGATACGGTTACCATTGCCGGAGCACTTGAAGACCAAGTTACGCTTTTGTTAGTAGCATCTGTAGGGGCTACAGTTGCTACTAACGTTCCGGTTGCTTCCCCTGCTGTTAAGGCCATGGTTGCTTTATTTAAAGTTACTCCTGTTACTGCTACTGGAGTAGTGAATAGACAGCCGGTGGCGAGAAGAGCTGTCAGAATTACTATACAAATAGTAACAAAACATTTTTTACTAAACATTATCTTATCCTCCTTTTTAAATAAGGTTAAGCCAAAATCTGGGTATAAAATATTTACACAGATTTTTTACTGGATTCACCTAATGATCTCATCTTGTTTTCAGATTATAAAACTTAATTATTAGTTAACATTTTCTTCTACTTTTTTTAGAATTACTCTAAATATTAATTTTATCCCCCCTTTTATTTAATAACTCGTCCAGTCTAACACTTCAAGAATGTTAAAGGCTCAGGTCTTGCATGTACCAGTAAGGCTATTTGACTTATTCTTTAATTTACTAAATACTTTTAAATTTGGCGGACTATTAACACAGCCGCTTTATTAAAAGTAAAAGGCAAAATACATTTTTTCTGTTAAAGATTTTTCCTCATGAGATTAGGCAATTTCTTATAATGAATGCAAATTTTTTTCCTTTATTCATTCTTCAGCCAATATTTTTCTTATGTGAAATAATATTTACTCATGATTTTTTATTAATCTGTCACTCCTTTCTTGAATATAATTATTAGACTGATATTTTTTTTATAACGCATATTACTAAAAGACCACAATTTAAACAATGCTTTATTCTTATGATTAATGTTAACTTAGATAATGAATATTACTTGATAGAAGCAAAATCATTTTGATATTTTAGAATTATCATTTTCTTAAAAACTTTAAAAACATTCAAAATAGCAATAGGCTACCAATCTATAAAAAATTAGTAGCCTGGCAGTCATGTCACTAAAAGTAATTTAGACCCATAGCTTTGCGAACTATTCTTTTGAATAGAATGATTTTTTCAATTTTTTTAAATACTTTATTAAATATCTTTAAAATATTATCTAAATCTAATTAAGAATAATTCAATCAATCATTATGAATTACTGGTATTAATCTTTTTTGTTTAAAGATTGCAAAACTGCAAACTTTTTGCAAGTTGGCAGTTAGTAATTATGTCAGGAACAATAATTTCAATTAATCCATTCATCTTTTATTTGTTCGAAATAGTTTAACCTGAGTTCGTATTTTTTTAACAAAAAGGACAGAGTAAGAAAAAAATTCAATTATTTTCTTACTCTGTCCTTTTACCTGAAAGATTCTTCCTAAGAAATTAGGAGATAATTCTTTTAGTAAATTCTGTATAGGTTTTCCTAAAGATTAGGAATTGCCTCATCGGTGCTTTTTAGTATAAAGCTCTCCAGAGTTCTGTCCGGTAACGGTCCCTTTGCCTGAAAGTTTGGATAGTTTTGGTATCTTACCTCTTCGGCTCCTTTTCTTTTATGGTAAAAAGAAAAAGTCTCTCCTGTTACCTTCATACAGGTTACGATATTTTTTAACTAGAAATAATATATAACTATTAATACATATTCTTAATATTTAATATTATTATTAATTTCTATTCATTATACTATACCATATTATTTAAAAAAATCCTTCTTTTCTTTAAAAATATTTTTAAATAGAAATGAAATCTTTGCCAGTACGGGAAAGGCTATCTTTCTTAGCGCTATTACCACAATGTTAGCTTTCGGTTCTTTAATCTTTTCCATCTATCGTGGATTTGG
>Ga0307991_1003507_pt1 | contig 10140 bp, 9 predicted proteins | sample EllFjometagen131_FD_203146 | JGI IMG/M metagenome (GOLD analysis project Ga0307991, IMG submission 203146) | Marine microbial communities from Ellis Fjord, Antarctic Ocean - #131 | ecosystem: Environmental > Aquatic > Marine > Unclassified | place: Southern Ocean | collected 2014-10-08 | reverse complement strand
ACCATATTTATCCAGATGACCAGGAAGATAGCGCCCAGCAGTATGCCTACTATCAGATTAATTCTATTCTTCATATTACTTTTTGCGAGCAATGATATAGCGGTGATGTGACCAGAATTGTTTGATAAATCGAGGAAGCAGCGAATCTTCGATGAACATGAATTTTTTTACCTTGTTCTCCAGCTCAGGATCTTCACCAGCATACCATGCCATCATGGACCAGAGCCAGTCAGATTTTTGTGTGCTGTCCACCTTCAATCCCAGCTTTCTCTTAAGCTCATCTACAGGCAGACATGTATCGGGCCAGGGCGGGGTATCAAAAACACCTTCTTCAAGGATATCAAGACCATAAGCCAGTAATATTTGCTTTATGCGGGGCATTTGCACCCAGCGAGTGTCTATATCATTTTCAGTGAAAAATTCTCTATCAAGCAAATATTTGCGTAAAGGATAACCAGGCTGTGTTGTATTATTCACTGAGATCATCACTAATTTTTGGGAAAGGTCTATCATCCGGTTAATAATAATATCTGCGTCATGATAAAACCAGAGAGCAGCAAAATTCCAGACCAGATCATAACTTTGCTCAGGTAAGTCTATTCTACCTATTTCTGAATGAGGACAGAAATGAGTATTCAGCTTATGATCAAGCTGCAGCAACTGCCAGTAGTTTTTCACTTTTTCCAGTCTTTCCCAGTTATCATCCACCAGTTCTACCTTAGCATTTTGCTGGGCAAAATAGACAGAATTTATACCATCCACACCCGTCATACCATACATCGGGTATTCCAGGATTCGCTTAATATTGTTAGTTTTCATTAGACGCTTAAAAATATAATTCAGCCTGAAGCGTTCATATACCGTACCCAGACCTTCATCATATTTTTCTATTAATGATGCTTTACTTTTTTTATTTTCTTGTACCATTCTATTGTACTCCTGATCCCTGTTGCGGTTTCTATATTTTTAAGTTTTAAATCCTCATATGCTGCTTCAACATCATAAAACCAGCTGTGACTGAATAGCTGGAAACGTGTTTCCCAGGCTTTATTCCCAAGTAGTCCGGCAAATTTGGCAGCAGCAGTAAAATACCAGTTGGGGATTACCAGTTTTCTGCTAAAATCCTTTCCCTTTAGCTCCTGATTGATTGCATCAGCTAATGTAAGAAGATTAACCGGATCATGGTCAGCAATATTATATATTTTACCCGATTGATAATCAGATTGAAGCAATTTTTGGACAGCAGAAACCAGTAAATCAACATTTGCCAAATGAATACTGGGTGCCTTAGCAGGTAAGAGGATTTTATTTGTATCTATCATTTTAATGAGGTTGTAGGGAAAGCCGAAGTCTCCAGTTCCATAAGTAATTGCTGGTCTAATGATCACAGAATTAAGCTTATAAAGTACGTAGCGGTTGATAATAGCTTCCGCCTGAATTTTACTTTGGTGGTATAGATTATCACCTAATCGGGGTGTTTCTTCCTTGGGTGGTAAACTCTCAGGAACACTACCAAATACACCTACTGAGGAAAAAAATATGAATTTCGACTGATTATCTATAGCATGAAGTGCCAATTGTTCAGTTGATTGCACATTTGCCTTTAAATAGTCATCAGCACTGGTTTGAGGTCTATTTCTGATAGCTCCAGCATGGATTATCGCATCAAAAGCATTTTCCTTGAGTATTTTCTTCAGTTTATTAATATTTCTAAGATCAAGAGGAATTATTTCCGCTTTTTCTGGAAGATTCTCCAGTCTTTTTTTGTTGGTCAAAGGACGTACAAATAGTGTAATGTCATACTTCTTTGAGCTGAGTTGCTGAACTATATGACGACCAATGAAACCCGTAGCGCCAGTAAGTAATAATTTTTTATTCATAACCAGTAAAAAAGGTCTTAAGTATAGACCATATAGATTTTGTCTTGCCAGGTAATCTCCAGTGATTGATCAATTCGATTTTATCATCTGTTGCTATCCTCGCAGGGTTATTTACAAATAGCTCATCAGCAATTTTATCACTGAAATTCTCAGATACAAGCTGATATGCGATTGATTGTACAGATTCCTGATGATCACCATGATTATCTGAGGCAATGAAATGAATATAACCCTTTTCTAACAAACTAAAAGCTGTACGTTGAACATTCCTGCCATACATCCCCAGCAAACTTCCGGCATTGATCTGAAGATATATATCTCGATGCAAAAAATCTTCCACCAGATCAGGCTTCCTGATAATATCAGTATATCGTTCAGGATGTGCCATTATCAATTTATACCCAGCCTTCTGCAATTGATAGGTCTGTTCAAAAATATCAGTTGGTAATTGCTGGAGCATACTTTCAAAGAGAATATAAGAGCTGTCACCCAAAGTAAGTTGCTCTTTCTGGATGGTTTCAACTGCATGATTATCAATAAAAAACTCGCATCCCAACACAAGCTGGATGTCTAAGCCTATAGATTCTATCTCTTTTTTTAAATTCAAAAAGACTGGTTGGATCACCTCATTTGTGTTATGATATAAATTACGCATAAAATGAGGAGTCAGATATACTTTTTTTACCCCAGCCTGGATCAATATTTTAAGTTGCTCAATTGTTTGCTGAATGCTTGAACTGCCGTCATCAACACCGGGCAGCAGGTGAGTATGAATATCTATCATTTTTTTCTGCTGCTGTGAATTGCCTGGGCAAATTCCTTAATCAATCGTGTATCAAATCCCTTTTCCAGAATATTACCTGTTACCACAAAATCTGCTCCAGCAGCCGCTTTTTGTGCAGCAGTTTCTGGATCACGGATACCACCACCCACAATCAAAGGTATTTCAATATCTGATTTTACCTGGGTGATCATGCTGTTTGATATTGGGTTCACAGCTCCACTTCCAGCATCCATATATATGATCCGCATACCGATATATTGAGCTGCCAGTGCATGAACTGCAGCTATATCATCTTTGGCATGTGGTATGGGCATACTATGACTCATATATTGAACCGATGAATTATTACCCCCATCGATGAGCAGATATCCAGTACCTATTGCTTCAATACCATATTTTTTTATTAAAGGTGCTGCTCTCACCTGCTCCCCAATCAGCATCTGTGCATTTCTGCTGGAAACCACTGAAAGTAAAAGCAGAGCATCAGCATAAGGAGAGACGAAATTAAATAATCCGGGAAAGATCAAAACCGGTATATTTTTAACCGATTCTTTGATGATTTTAAGATTTTCTTCAAAGCTGTCCCGATACATCAGGCTGCCACCCACGAGGATACCATCTGCTCCATTCTCTTCACTTTTTACAGCATATTCTCTGGCTTCTTCTGCACTTAGATTATCGGGATCAAGCAGACAAAAGTAATTAGCCTGTTTATGGGACATTTCAACCAATCGTTTATAAATTTTCATATGTGACTTCCTATTGCAAAAATGATCAATAATATTAGCATATCAAGTTTCATTAATCTTGAAATCTGATTATATATTTCTATCTTATTTTGGGTTGCTAATATCCTGAAAAATATTAATAATGGCAATATTACAAAAAAAAGTAATAGAATTAACTGTGAATTACCCATATCTTCCAAAATATATAGATATGTTGTAAATGATATTATTGCCAGAACAGGAATCAGGCAGATATTCATAATCTTGCTTTTTTTCCACCGTACTGCAATAGTACTCGCTCCAGCCTGTCTATCTCCCTTAATATCTTCCATATCTTTTACAACCTCTCTGAGAAAAGTATAGAAAAAAGCAAAAAATGCAATTATCAAACTGTTTTCTATATTCTTACCAGCTATTCCTCCAAAAATGAAACAGGAAGCTGATGCATAGGCTACCAGCAGGTTACCAATAATGAATTCCCGCTTGAAAAATCTGGCATATAAAAAAAGGAACATGGAATTTATGAAAGCTGTCAGAAGACAGATCACACTACCGGTAAAATATGAGAAGATAATCCCCATAAAAAACAGAACTATGCTGTATATAAGAGCACTTTTTAACTTCATGGAACCTGAAGGTAATACTCTTTCCGGCTTATTAATCCTGTCTATTTCTATATCATAATAATCATTTACAGTATATCCCGCTGCCGCAATCAAAATTCCTGAGAATATGGCTGAAATGATCTTCCAGCTTTCTATGATCCTGTATTCTGGATAAAGAGCACCAAAAGCAATGCATAAACCCACAAAAATGAGATTAAAAGGTCTGATGATTTTTAAATAATGCAATACTCAATACTTCCTATGGTAAACGTTCCTTCACCTGGTTAATGAATTCTATTAAAACTTCGTTACCATCCATATTCTTAACGAGATTATGGCAATCTCGCAGTAATTTTTCTGCTGTCTTTTTAGATTTCTCAAGACCAATAAGACTGGGATAAGTAGCTTTGTGACCTCGTGCATCAGAACCTGGCTCCTTACCAAGAACCTCATAAGTACCTACTTCATCCAGAACATCATCCACTATCTGATAGGCAAGACCCAGATTCAAGGCATAATTACCCAGAGTAATCGTCAGGTTTTCTTCTGTGTCATTCAGCACGCAAGCCATTTCCATGGCTGCCTGCAATAACGCCCCAGTCTTTTTCATATGGATATATTTAAGAACATTGATATTTATCTTTTTGTTTTGAGAGATCAAATCAACTGCTTGACCACCTATCATTCCCCTGGTGCTAAGTGCTCTGGTGAGCACATCTATGCACTTTACAGCATGGCTGCGATTTTTAATATCAGTCAGGACTTCAAAAGCTTTGGTTATAAGAGCATCTCCTGCCAATATAGCGGTTGCTGGTGAATATTTCACGTGCACTGACGGCAAACCCCTGCGTTCCGTTGAATTATCCATGCTGGGAAGATCATCGTGCACCAGAGATGCGTTGTGAACAAGCTCCAGAGCAACTGCTGCGGGTAAAACTCTATTCAATCGATTGAGATTTTTTCTTCCCATCAATATCTCGTAAGTAGCAAAAAACAAAATAGGTCTTAGTCTTTTCCCACCGCTGAACACTGCATAATGCATTGCTTCATTCAGATTTTGTGGATATTCATCCTTCTCTGACAAATATTCCTTTAACCCTGCTTCCAGCAGGTCTGTCCTGCTTTTAAAATACTCTTGAACTAACAATTTTTACCTCGCTTAAATTTTCAATGGTAATGGAACCCTTTTACCATTCTTTGCAGATTCATACATTGCCAGGATAATCTCTAGTGATTTTCTGCCCTCTCTTCCATCTGTCTCCGGTTCTCCGATACCATGGAGCACATCAATCACGTTTTTCAAATATCCCTGATGACCAAATCCATAAACACTAGTCGGATTAGTATCACACTGCTGAATTAGCTTATCATCGTCATCATAATCCTTAAATTCCCAGTGCTCCACCTTATTGACTGCTATGCCACCAATTTTGACTGTCCCATTTTTTCCCATTACTGTGATAGATCCTTCCAGATTCCGGGGATAAATATTCATCGTTACTTCCACTGTCCCTAACATCCCATTACGAAAACGGATAATCCCAGTTCCCATATCTTCTGTTTCAATATTGTGATCCAGAGTGGCTGTCATTGCCATCACACTATCAACCGGACCTCCTAACCATTGAATTAAATCCATATAATGAGATGCCTGATTCATAAATGCACCACCATCAAATTCCCAGGTTCCACGCCATTTAGCCTGATCATAATAATTCTGAGGACGTGACCAGCGTACTGTGGCATTTAAACTGAATATCTTGCCAAATCTACCTTTATATATAGCCTTTCTTAATAACTGAATTGCTGGATTGAGTCTGTTTTGTTTTACCACAAAGAGCTGAACTTGATTAGCATCACAGGCTTTCACAAGTTCATCTGCTGCAGCAAGACTTATACCCATTGGTTTCTCTGTTATCACATGAATACCCTTTCCTGCTGCCTTGATACCCATCTCAGGATGCATACCACTGGGTGTGCAGATCAGCATTGCATCAAGTTTCTCATTCTCCAACATCTTATCATAACTGGTATATACTGATTTTATCCCATTTTCTTGTGCTGCATCTGTTGCCCTTTGCTCTATTACATCGCAACAACTTACGATTTCGGCTCCTTCAATTTGCGCTATTGCCGAAAAATGCTTGCTGGATATCCGTCCGCAACCTACTAACCCTAATTTTTTCGTTTCCATTTAATCAGTTATCCTCCATTTTTTTACATTAAACACCATATTTATTATTTATCTTATTGTCAACTCTTTCTTAAGCATCTGGCTTCCCCTGAATTATAATATTTTCAACCACTAAGTCATATGTGCACCGCTGGTGTACTCACAAGTGGGGCGCAGATAACAACCATTATCACCCAAATAAGTCAGAACTTGTAACGGTAATCTGGACAAGAGCTCGAGATGAGATTTTAGCCGCGAACAATAACTAACTAAACAAACTGATAAAACCACAAGAGTTCCTTCATCAGGTCATAGATATTTCCCTAGAGCTGAAATTTAGATTTGGAGTACATCGAGAATGTCGATGTGTCGAGTCACAAGGTGAGAAAAGAATGGCATCCGGAAATTAACCACCCAATCCCAGAGCCCCGATAATTCTTACTCTTACAATACATTTTTCAGTGTCTTTCAGTGTTTTCTGTGGTTAAAAAAATCCCCTCCCAAACAAGTCAGGACTTTTGAACGGTACTCCGTGCAAGAGTTATGGACGACAGATACTATCCAGAAACTGCCATCATCTGCGTCCCACTTCCATCTCGACAAGAAATACAAATATCTCAAAATACACACTTTTCTCAGATTAATTTCATTAATAATAACAAGTTATCAAGAAAATAAATATAAAAAACCTTGACAGATTTCAGTATTTAATTTGTTTTCGTTTTGTGTACGACATAATTGTCGTAATAGAAGAGACAATGGAGGTGTGATGTTCGAAAAGCTCACCGAAGATCTGGTAAAGATAGGTCTTACTGAAATTGAAGCAAAAGCCTATATTGCTCTTCTTGATCATTATAAACTGTCTGCTAAGGAAATGTCATTAATTACTGGCATCTTTCGGACGCAGATGTATGATGTGTTAAAAAATCTAATTAAAAAAGGATTATGCACTGAAGTATTTGATAAAGTGAAAACCTATGTCCCTGTAGATCCTGAACTTGCCTTTGAGTCTATTATAGAAGATATTGATCTTCAGGCAAAAACAGCCCGGAATCTTACTCGTCAGCTCCATCAGATGTTTCTTTCTAACCAGAGTATTGATCACAGCAATGATAAACTGATAGAAGTATTGAGATCATCCAGCGCTGTACGAAAGAGATTGAAGTCATATATTGAAAATACTACCAAGGTTATATTATCCTTTAATAAGCCACCCTATCAACTAAGATTGAATGGCGATAAAGGAGAAATACTTGCATGTTCAACTCACGACTCCGGCAGAATAGTTCATAAGGCGATTTTTCAAATTGATAATGCTGATCCCAGGCATTCGCTGGAAGTAGCTCAAAAATTCCAGGCACATGGGGAAGCGGTAAAGCTGGCACGATTTCTGCCCATGAAGATGATGATCTTTGATAACACAAGGGTATTTTATCTTCTCACAGCAGATAATGCAATTACTAATACTGACACAGCCACCTTTATACGCCACCCTGAGATCACCTTGACTTTGATAAATTCTTTCTGGGTTGAATGGCAGCGCGGTATCACGCTGGAAGAATTTCAGCAGGAATTAGATAATGAAAATTAAATCCCTCCTCAAAAAAACAAAGAGCGTCCCTTTAACTGCTCCCTCCCATTAGCAGGGGGCGCTCTCCTCTTTTTCTTTGAGGTAAAAATATTTTTTTTGTGTGTAAATCTCTCTTCTTTTGAGCCTGAACTTTTCGGAGTTCAGGCTTTTTTTTATCCTAATTATCGTATATATATAAAATTAACGAAAAAGCACTTGACAACTAATCACCTTCAAGAGAAATAGTTTCTTCGAATAAGGAATTTAGGAGATAAATTATGACTAAAGCTGATTTAGTAAAGAAAGTAGCTGATGCCACAGGTATTATTCGTAAAGATGTAGCCCTGGCTGTTGATGCATTCCTGGATGCCATAAAAGACTCTATGGAAGAAGGTCACCATATCGAAATCAGAGGTTTTGGTACTTTTAAACTCAAAACCCGTAAAGCACGCATGGGCCGCAACCCCAAAACTGATGAAAAAGTTCAAGTTCCCGAAAGAGTAGTTCCTACTTTTAAATTCTCACGTGCTTTCAAAGAAGAAGTAGATTCTTCAAACAAATAATTGGAGGATGAATGCCCTGCGGAAAAAAACGGAAAGGTTATAAGATCAATAACCACAAACGGAAAAAAAGACTGCGTAAGAACCGGCACAAAAAGAAAAAATAATTTCTTGAATTTGCTCTTATGAAGCAAATGGTTATGATGAACCTTCTCGTTTATGCAGAAGATATTCATCTCAGACCGATAAATTAAGACCCGTCTCAGACGGGTCTTTTTTTTTCAGCCAGGATAATCATATTTATACTATTCCTAAATTTCTTTAGAAACCGATCTGTTCAACACTCAGCTAAGATAAATCCAATTATTTAATAGACATCAAGTAAATTTAGCAAGCCTTTATGAGAACTATTATATCATAAAAGTAAAAAATACTTGACACTATGTCTCCTCTGTATTTCATTTGGCATGTGGGTTCTCACCGCCCACTGTGGTTTTTCTTAGCCATTTTTTTTTTGGCGATCCATTCCAGGATCTCGCCAACGGGCAAAATTGGGTTAGGCGTTGTGCAGCATTCTTCCTTCTGCCGAAAGTCATGTGTGGGGCTTGACGAATCGGTTTGCAAAAAACCTGCCCAATTTTTCTTTATTATCACTCAGCAAAATTCAGTTAACTTCAATCAGCTTAGAATCATGATAAAATTTGCAATTCAATCCTTTATGTTTTTTTTATTTATCAATTGATATGCGTAATCAATTTTTGATAAGGTTTAGAGATTGGTAGGGTCAGACCAGTGTGTCTGCCAAAATCTGACAGAAGCAACTTTATTGATCTAATGAGACAATATAATCTATGTTTATTGCTTAGTGTATGGTATTTTTATAATAAACACTGCACCATTATTACTATTGGTAACCGAAATATTCCCCAGAAATTTATGCTCGATGATCATTTTTGCCAGATAGAGACCAATCCCGCTATTTTCATCAGTTGATTTAGTAGAGATATTGAGAGAAAAAATCTGTTCTATCAGTTCTGGTTTTATCCCGCCAGCATTATCAGATATTCTCAGCCAGGAATAATTATCTTTTACTTCATGAAAAATAGATACATATGCCGCATTTTTATCTTTTCCAGCAAATGCATCAAAAGCATTATTAAGTATAATAAGAATAACCTGGAGCAATTGATTACTGCTGCCTGAGAGCAGGCAATTATCTTTTATCTTGAAATCAAGTTTAATATTTTCATTTATAAAACGGTAATCTGTAAATCGAATAGATTTTTCAATCACTTCCCGTACATTAAAAATATCATATTCCTGCTTTTCCTGAAAAAATGAACGGAAATCTTTGATAGTATTATTCATGGAAAAGATCACTTCTTTACCAGAGGCTATTTTATTATGTAGTGAATCCTCATCCAATTCATCAAATTCCCAGGCATCATATATGGAATCCAGGATAATGGAAAGCCCATTCAAAGGTTGTCTCCATTGGTGTGCGATAGCTGCTATCATCTGCCCCATCTCTGCCTGCCGGGCATAGACCATCATCAGTTGTTCCTTTTCATTCATCTTATTTTCCACTTCAAGGGTCGCTTGATAACGAGCAATTTTTTCATTTGTGGTTTCATCCATTATTGATTCATGGATTTCATAAGATTTCTTAAGTGTATCATAAGCAAGTTTGCAGTCACCTATTTGATCATAGCACGATGCCAGTAATCGCAATATTTTTTCCTGATCGCCCATTTTTTCCTGTTCTTGAGCAGCTTGAAGTGCATAACTTAGATACGGAATAGCATCTTCAGCTTTTCCTGATCTTTCAAGAGCTACTGCCAGCTGATATTGGACATCCGAATAACGATTCTTCAACTCAGTATCATTGATCAAGCTAATA
>Ga0307991_1003505_pt1 | contig 10144 bp, 14 predicted proteins | sample EllFjometagen131_FD_203146 | JGI IMG/M metagenome (GOLD analysis project Ga0307991, IMG submission 203146) | Marine microbial communities from Ellis Fjord, Antarctic Ocean - #131 | ecosystem: Environmental > Aquatic > Marine > Unclassified | place: Southern Ocean | collected 2014-10-08 | reverse complement strand
GCAAGGCGCAAATCATGGCGAAACCAGTAAATAACAATGGGAGTTTTAGCGGTGGTCATGGCAATTTGTCCTCAACTTTTGGTAATCAAGTTGCTATTGTTTGCGGCATAACTTTAGGACAATAAGGGATGAAACCATAATACCTCCCCAACTTAAAGGTGCGGTCCACGAGTAGGGTTGGTCGCGTAGAAAAAATGCTAATGCCAGCCAAAAAAAACACCGCGTAGCAGCGCCAAGTGCTGAATTGGCGACACCAGATAGTTAAGTGACCTAGCAATTAGGACTCCATGTCTTTCTTTAACTGTTGTAGGTCCTCTTTTGTTGCCAAGCCTAGCTCGCCAATTACCTCCTTTAATAACGTTTTAATCCCATCTTTTGCCCGCTGTTTCTCGTTTGATACACGCTCGATCATACTGTCAAACCACGCTTTTCCTGCTTGTTCAGCTTGCTGCTGATATGCTTTAAGCTCGCCATCGTTTTGCTCTATTTTATCTTTGGTGCTGAGTGCGCTGCCGATGGCTGCGTAAATAAACTGTTCCAATTTGTTGTCCATGATGTACCCCCTGATATGAGTAAGTAATTTTACTGGCTCTTGTTTCTATCTAAGTGAGCGCTCGTGGGTCGCCTATGATTGATATGTAGTACTACCAGAAAGACGTATGGCGAATGGCTAATTTGGGACATGTTCAACCGGTTGCTCTCATTTGTTGAAATCGTTTGTCTCTATAGCGCCTATTGTGTAGGTACTCGCGTATGTTCGTGGTTCCTGCCTCATGGAGCGTCGATAGTTTTTTGGCGAGTTTTCGAGCGTCACTGAGTGATAAACCGCACCTGCCAGAGGGCTCGTAATGTCCCAGATATATGCGTACATGTTTATTGTTTTGCGTGTAGTACCGGAAGTAAAATTCTTTGCTCCCGCATGGTGATAGCTTGGCGCATAACATGCCATGACCAAAACTAAGAGCTGTATCGCATAGCCATGTATTTTCGGTCGGTGTGATTGTTAATTCCAGTTCAGTTATTTTATGCGTTTTTTTATAGGGCATCTCGGTAAACCAGTTAATTGGTGTGTTTAATTGATCTGTTCAATGTTCCCGAAGGGGCGAAGCTCGCTAACAGCTCGGCTTTTTTTGCCACGGCTTAGATCCTTCGTCTGCTGTTGAGCCGAAATACCGGATCAGTGCCAGCCTGCGAAAGCTAAAAATTGCTTCCAGCTTACGTTTTATATAACACGAATGGAAACAGCGCCCAACTACCCCGAAAGAGAGGGCATAGTCGACAATGTCTGTCATCTCTACACCTCCTGCAACTTCGATAAAATGGTGCTGATGGTGCCAAAAGCGATATGGACCAAATCGTTGTTCATCAACAAAGAAATTGGGGTGTTGCATGTGGGTAATCTCTGTTGTCCACGAGATTGGGATCCCTGCAACGGGATGGACGTGGTACAGAGCTATCATGCCTGCATACATTTCATCCGGTAAGACCGAGCATATTTTAAAATTGAGCCAAGCTGGCGTAATTTTCTCTAGGTTTTTCGGAGTTGAGAAAAAGGTCCAAGCTTGCTCAATATCGATTGGCAGGAACTGCTGATACTTTATAGTATAGATCTTCATATTTTTTCCAATCTCAAAAGCAAAGTATCCCCCTGACCTAAGCAGACAGGGCTTCCGTGGGAAAAGCACTTCCACCCGAACCCGAACCCGAACCCGAACCCGAACCCGAACCCGAACCCGAACCCGAACCCGAACCCGAACCCGAACCCGAACCAATTATAACTACTCTCATCATGCGCGCCTTTTCTCCTTGTCTGCTTGTTGCAAGCGCTCTATACATGCGGCCCGCACACCCTCTAATCCAGAAATAGTTGCCATCTGGGTAGTGTCGCCAACAATACTTCTTCCCGTCCACGCGTTGTCAAAGCGAATGTACAACGATTTTAGCTCTCCTTCTACCTGACGCAACGTTGCTTGAGGATTGTCATTAATTTTAGTTTTAAAGAAGCTTAAAGTGTTTTCAATAATTTCATCCTGTTTATTTTCTAAAAATTTCATAGAGGACCTCATCTCATGTTTGTGTTAAATGTTTTCACAATAAAAAACTAGATGTTTTATATTTTTTACTATAATATTCAGATAAATAACGCCTTGTCTAGGACAAAATTGGAGTTACCAATGCTTACAGTTCAACAATTAAGTCAAGAGATAGGGATCGGTGCGGACACTTTGCGCATATGGGAGAGACGTTATGGGTTCCCTGAGCCGCACAGAGATCGGCGCGGGCACCGGCGTTATCCAGCGGAACAGGTGGATGAACTGCGAATTGTGCAAAAGCTTAAAATGCTAGGACAAAGACCGCAGTCAATTTTTTCTTTATCTGCTACAGAACGGCTTCATCTTTTGGAAACTCTCCAACAGACTAATGGTGGGCACCTGGAGTCTCTAACTTCACTGGTCTATACAGGTTCCCCTTTACAGATCGATCAATATCTCAATGAATGTTCAGGGAAAGGTTGTGTTGATTTTATCTTCTCAGCTCTTTTGCCATTTCTAGAGGTGCTTGAAAAAGGCTGGGTTACTGAAAAACTGAGTATTTCACGTGAACACATGATTTCAGATCTAGTCGTTGATCATTTGAAAATATTTCTGATTGTTCCGCGCTCAGCGAACACGCAGCAACCCTACTGCGTGTTCGCGACAATTAATGGCGAACGGCATAAGTTAGGATTGCTGATGGCTGCATGTTTGTTCAGTAATCAAGGAATTCGCTGTACGATCCTTTATGATGACCTTCCGTTGACCGAGATTCCCCGCGTGTGTGCTGAGCTCGGGAGCGATGCTGTGGCTTTATCATTTAGTAGCAACTACAGCAGACATAAAGTCCTTGAAGATTTATCGGCTTTACGTCGTTTATTGCCTCAACCGACCGATATTATCGTTGGGGGTAAGGCGGTGGGCGATCTTTGCGTCTTATCAGGAATTGTATTGTGTCCAGACTTGAAGCAAGTCGGCACCGTTGCAGCGCGTTTAGTGGTGAAAAAGGGGGGAAGAGCCTGAGCGTTGACAGCCATTGCGGTGAGGTTGTTAGGCAAAGAGACGCATTAGGTCAATTGTTCATGGCTGAAGATTTATTTGGAGCGCGGGAGCAATAAGCAAACGAGGTGGTCGGTCATTGCAAAACGGCATTGGTAACCGCAGCGATCTGGAAGATGGTTTACCGTAACGCTAATGGAGAAGCTGCGGGAATGCTCAAAATTGGAACTATGATCTCAATCTTGACTTTTGATTTTTCTGTCGCAAGACAATGCGCTGATTAGCCGGGCAAAGTTGAGAAAAATTTGATTTTCGTTTTGGTGAAATGGTATTTATCAATACCGATTATTGATTGTATCTTAAGACAAGCTACCTACGACAGTCGACCAAAAGGAGATAAGTTATGCCTCATATTGTACTTGAACAAGCCAAATTAACACCAGTGCTCTTTCAAACGCTAGAAGCTCTAACCCTAAAAACAGATGCCGGCATTCTCAAACTTGGCGAGAAGTATATCAATGCTGCAGGAACCATAGTTTTGATCGAATCTTTGGCTATTGAGAACTCTAAAAACCAGAGTTTCTTTATTCAGTTATCACAAAAAAAGACAAGCCTAACTGTTCGCTTATTGCCCCAAACAGATCCAGAAAAAAGTTCCGGTGTGAAAATGCTGATGGCCAGAGTAGCCAAACAAATCAAGGATAGTAACGCCACGATTAGTTACGGAAAAACAAACCTGCAGGATTATTTGTTGTTGTAACTACTTATAAATTAATGAACTTGGTATATTTCTTTACTTCTTATCAATATGTTGAAGGTGCAGCAATGCCCAGCTGCCCTTGCTGGCGGTTTTATCGGGGACAATATTCGCACTGCTCTACGAGATTGAAATGGCTTAAGATCCCGCGATAACTGATGCCGAAGCTCTCGATGGTTTTCAACAGTTAATCAGGTTGGAGGGAATTATCTCGGCGTTGGAAAGTGCCCACGCTCTTGCCGTGGTGATTAAGTTGGCTACGCACAATTCGGATCGATCAAATTATTGTCGTATGTTGATCAGGTCGTGGCGATAAGGATATGCACCGTTGTGGAAGTCTTCAATATTATTACAATTAAATCTACGTATCTAATACGCAGCCTCATCTAACCAAAACGATAAATGCTTTGACCTGCTTTATATAGCTCCACCGGACCATCTTCCGACACTTTAATCACGCATCCGAAATGAGAAGCCGAGGTCGCAGCGGTCGTTCGTCCCCCGCCGGTCACAAGGTCGCCAACTTTGGAGGTATCGACAATGACTCCGGCATCAAGTAGTTCTCCTCTTCGGTTGATTACTGTCAACCCGTCAGACGAAAGGATTCGGCTTAACTCTCCTGATCGTTTCAAGGAGCCGATTTTCTTACCTCTAACATGTCGTAGCAATGCTCGGCTGAGAGGATCTCGACCACCGACAGAACCTTTACGCAAAACGTCCAGAGCATCATCATCCGCTACCAAAACGACCATTCCGTGCCGGGATTTGGAGAGAGCATAGACTGTCCAGACCAAGTGCTCGATAGAGCGTTTATCGAGCCAGCCAGCCAAAAATTCCCGCATGATATCTGGATCGTAAAGCCCCCAGTAGCCTTTACGCCACACCAGTATCTTATCGGTGTCGAGAACGATTTCAATTTCTGACGAATTGTTGACATAGATCGCAAAGGAACCCTCTCCCGCCTTGGAGAGCAGATTCTGGGTTTCGCGATGTGCAAGTTGCTCGATTTGGTCTCCTGGTCCGGGGGCGTTCAGCCCAATTGTCCCTTTAATATTCATCCGGATATCCCCGACAAATAATGAGCGGTGACCATCAACCAGACGATAAGAAAGAGGGTTTCTAAAGAAATCAGCAGAAACTCTGCGTCGGTCCTCACCAAGATCAAGCCAATCGTAGCGTGTCTTTTCTAATGCTCCGAGAAAGTCATCTAGCTGACTTCGACAAATAAGAAAACCGGTTGTGGCCGGAGTTCCTTCATAGCGCTGGTATGACAGACTTTTGAGTAACTGGATTAAGCTCTGTGCTGGCCAGAAAACCCCTTTGCGATCTCCACGAATATAACGCGCAACAGCAATATCGGCTAACGAGGTCAACAGTGCGGTACGAAAATGGGCTGAATATCCTTCAGCTGAAAAACCCGCAAACAAACCAGAAAACGCGGTGAGAAGTTCACTGATAAAGTTTTTTTCCGTCGAGGTAAAGGCAAGATCCTTCCGCTCGGCGCGAAATTGATAACTGATACCACTAATTTCGACGGCAGATAAAAACACACAGCGCTCTACCGGCGTAACGGGAGTATCATTGTCTTTGCGTTCAATGAGTGTGACCCGAGCCCCACCTAAAAAAAAGGCGCACACTACTTTCGATGGCACTAAATGCTGATTTTGGCATCGCTAAACCTATCAGGATAATTGGGGTATACAACATGACCGATTACGGGATAAGAATCCCCTTCGAAGAATCGCACACAAGCTATTCCTTGTTGAAACTATCAGCGATGATCGCGGCCAGCTGAGTAGAAAATTAAATAAGTCGGTCCTATTTGGTGCGACAATCGGATTAACTAGCAAGGAGTTTTTACCTGAGCTAATAGGACAACAGGAACCAAAGCAGATGTCAAGTGATACGCCAAGAAGATTTTAAAACCGAAAATAAAAAAAGCTTTAAAAGTCATTAGGGTCAGGTCTTAATTGCAATATTTTAGTATAAGATGACACCACTAGTTGTCCTGTTTAGATTGCCATAGAAATGTTTTATTTCAAGACCTGACCATGAGATCTTTTTGGTAAGTAAATATGTAAACAACGTCCCCTGTGATTTTTCTAATACCATTATTGACAAAGAGTAGTACCTTGGTTATACTTATTTACGGTATCCCCTTATGCGATTCTTGACCATTTCTGACACAATGCGAGGTAGCCAATGAAAACAGCAATATCCATCCCTGACAGACTGTTCGATGCCGCTGATCAATATGCAAAAAACCACGGGCTTTCTCGCAGTAAATTGTACGCAAAAGCTATGGAGCAATACCTCGACCAACATCCTGCTGACCATATTACCGATGAACTGAACAAGGTTTACCGAGGTGATAATTCCAACCTGGACAGCGTAACCTCTTCCTTGCAATCGCATTCAATTGAGCAAGAAAAATGGTGATAAAACGTGGGGAAATATGGTGGGCTGAGTTGCCCGCGCCTTCCGGATCAGAACCAGGATATCGGCGACCTTTAGTAATTATCCAATCCAATGCATTTAATAACAGTAATATCGCTACTGTTATTGCTGCCGTTATCACATCTAATGTTTTTTTGGCTTCAGCTCCTGGAAACATTTTACTTCCTTCTAAAAGCTCAAAGTTATCAAAAAAAAGCGTTGTCAACGTTTCTCAGTTAATTACCGTTGATAAATCATTCTTAAGAGAAAAAGTGCATACCTTGTCAAATAAGCTTATGGCTCAAGTTGATGACGGCATACGTTTTGCGCTCAAGCTATAGCGAAGCAAAGGCAAAGATAACCAGTAGAAAGGGGGATGGTCTTACTTGATTGCTTTTAGAGCATGAACAATAATCCTTAGCATGCCAAGACTACCTCGCCTCGATATTCCAGATCTCGTTCATGTCATTGTCCGTGGTATCAAGCGTGATAACCGTTGCTGGAATCACTCGTAATCTTAAAATCGGCCCCCCTGCTGTTTCTCGTGCGATACGAAAAGGTGAAAAGATCGTCGAAGGGGATCAAGAGCTAAAAGAGTGGATGATGAAATTGTTAAAGCAATAAAGTAAGTACGTTCGTTCGACTTTCCCGAGAGCAGATTGCGGTACTCGATACCTTTAATCCTCAAATTGCCGCTCGGTTGGTGATGCCGTTGTTGCGTTGGCCGCGCTATGATGTTCAGCGTTCGGCGGTGATGAAGCAGGGGTAGGGGATTGAGGTAGGTTGGGCAGAGTGTAACGAAACCCAACGACAATGTTAGCAACAGAGATCAGTAATCAGTTGGGTTTTGTTCTTCTATCCAACTGATTACTAGAATTTAGGGCCAGATACAATACCGTATCTTTTGTGTTGCTTGATAACTGCTTTCTCGCTAAAACGTATTGCAATTGTAGCGCAAGGAGGTCCAAAATGAAATCATCAACAATACCATCATTAAGAGTTGAACCAAATCTTCGCAACGCAGTAGAAAGTGTTTTACGCGAAGGTGAAACTATCTCTAACTTTATGGAAGAATCATTGCGAGCAGGTATCATGCACCGTAAAACCAAGCAGGAATTTATTTCTCGCGGTTTGGCTTCAAGAGATGAAGCACTTCAAACAGGTGAATATTTTTCGGCTGAGTCCGTTCATGATGAACTACGTTCTATGTTGCTTCATGCAGAAATGAGCAGCTAAAAGTGAGTTATCAGGTTCGCTATACTAAAACAGCAAAAGGCGACATCGTGCGTCTTTATGGGCTTCTGGTTAAGCAAGATCCCGAATTAGCTCGAAGAGCTCTTGATAAGATTGAGAAGGGTCTCACGTTTTTGCAAGACTTCCCATTCACTTGTCGTAAGGCTACCCCTGAAGACCCCCTTCTTCGTGAAATGATCATTTCGTTTGGGGCTAAGGGGTATGTTGTTCTCTTTGAAATTGAAAATAACAATACCGTTACTATTTTAGCTCTGCGCCATCAGCGTGAAGAAGATTATTACTAACTGTGAAGGTGGGTGAATGTTTTTTTTTATGCAACAAAGTGCCTGTCCCATAGTGCAACGTCATATCACAAACCATAAAACAAAAAGGAGATGCCATGTGTAAGCGAATCCTTACTATCGCCACAATAACTTTATTTCTTTACTGCTCTGGTTGTTCCACAGACCCTAATGAAAAAGCGAATGTACTCTACATAGGTGTATCGCAATACGCTAAAAGTATGAAAACAGAGACGGTCAGTTATTCAAAATCATTTGAATTCTATAAAAAAGCCCTAATAGATATCGAGCTAATCCTATCTAAGTATCCTTCTTCTGATATTGCCGTTCGTCTATCCTCTGGTGAAACCCTGGTCGGTGGTTTTACCCTAGATCAATTTCGGGAACTCGAAACGTCTTTTATCGAAATAACTGAAGCTGAACAAAACCCATTCTTGAGCGCTATTTGTGTTTCTGGAGGAATCAGAGATTACTATGAAAAGGCTTATACGCTATCAGCGATAGCAGTACACTTTGCTGAGGTTGGTCAAAACAATAGTGCTAACAAACTTCTTTCTCAAGCACTTGACGCGGCTAAGATGGTTGGTAATTCCAGTGATAAAGATTCGGCATTGAGGGATGTTTCTGTTGGATATGCTAAAATTGGAGATTTCGCTCAAGCACTTCAAATAGTAGAAAGAATAAAAAGAGCGCGAGATAAATATGAAGCAATGATTAAAATTGCAGCTGAATATATTGAAATTGGACAGAGAAAGAAAGCTGTCCAGTGTTTATCTCAAGCTATTGAAGCGGCTATAATGATTGAAGAGAAGTTTTCAAAGAATTTTGCCTTGAATGAAATTGCTATTGAGTACTCAAACGCTGAGTATTTTCAATTAGCACTTGAAATGGCCGAAAAGATTAAACGTGAGGATGGTAAAGGTTTTGTATTGCAATATATTGCTAGAAAGTATGCTGATGCTGGTTTTTTAACAGAAGCGCTTGAAACAGCCGAAAAGATCAAAGAGGCAAACGCTAAATCTTTAATTTTATCTGAAATAGCGACCGTTTATGCCAAAGTTGGGCAGAAGGAAAAAGCTTTTCAGCTTTTATCTCAAGCTCTTGAACTGGCCATGATAGTTGGGGATCAGTACCGAGCTGGGGTGTTGGCTGACGTTGCAGTTAAGTATGATACTTTAGGTCAAAGAGAGAAAACTAACCAGCTTCTTTCCCAAGCACTTGAATCGGCCATGAAGATTAATGATAAAGGTCAATCAATGATCCTATCATCTATTGCGGCCAAATATTATGGTTTAGGACAAAAAGAGAAAGCTACTCTGCTTTTATCTCAAGCTCTTGAAGCGGCCATGAAGATCAAAGACGTAATCTATAAAGATTGGTCATTGGATGTTGTTGCTTATGGCTATGCTGAGATCGGCAACTTTCCCAAAACTCTTGAAGCTGTTGAGAAGAAAGTAGATAATAGCGATAAAGGCAGTTGTCTAGTAACTATAGCGGGAAAATATGCTGAGCACGGACAAAAAGAGAATGCAGCTAAACTTTTGTCTTTAGCGCTTGAAGGGGTCGCCAAAATAGAAAATAAAGGATCGAAAGCCAGGCTTCTAGCTAATATTGCAGCTGAAGCTGTTAAGGAGCGACATGTGCTAATCCAGAAAGATATCGCCCAGCTTCAAGCTATTGCTCACGCAAGCCATTCAATGAAAGAGTTTTTTGCGCGCGAACTCAACAACTAGGCCATGGATTGTATTGCGACTGAAAGTCGATTGGCTATAGTATAGGACACCCACTTTGTTGATCAGCTGGTTATTGAAAACGTTGAGGTTTCTAAAATGTTTGAAGATTTAAAGCACACTATGAAATTAAATAAGCTCATTAAGCGCAGAGAAAAAGTGAACGATGAGAATTGGGTAAAAGTAGGTATTGCGAAAAAAACAAACGAAAGCCGCCTTACTATTGAAGAACTTGAACACAATGCATGGTCGGAAGAAAAATTCACAACAGAAGAGGTTTCAATTCTTCTAACCAAACATTTGACAACTAAAGCTTCTAGGTACTCTCTGCCAGTTCCTTCTCGTGATGAAGTTGACATGTGGCAGCAATGTTCACATGCCAGCAACCAATACGTGTTAACAAATGCTGGAATCACAGGTGTCCGTTCAATAGTAAGGAATCATGAGAAATCGAAAAGGGACACTGTCCTTGTTTATATAGCAGCTTTCACAGGCATACTTGGTACTGCAACAGGATTGTTATCCATAATAAAACAATAAAGCCTAACCATCAAATAAACCGGACGGAATATACGGCTACTACTCAATCCGAATAATTTGGTAGTATGCGAAAGCTAGTCTGCCGCCGGTTATCAAAAACGTTATATTTTTAGG
>Ga0307991_1003504_pt1 | contig 10145 bp, 14 predicted proteins | sample EllFjometagen131_FD_203146 | JGI IMG/M metagenome (GOLD analysis project Ga0307991, IMG submission 203146) | Marine microbial communities from Ellis Fjord, Antarctic Ocean - #131 | ecosystem: Environmental > Aquatic > Marine > Unclassified | place: Southern Ocean | collected 2014-10-08 | reverse complement strand
TCTTGTTTTATACCCTCAGAAACAATAGCTATAAAATATCTACGACCATTTTTTATTTGAGATTTAAACTCTTTTTCATACTCTTTGAGATCATAAGGAATTTCAGGAATTAGACAAAGCTCTGAACCAGATGTGAGGTGAGTGATAAGGGCTAAGTAGCCACAATCTCTACCCATTGTTTCAATTACAAAAGCACGTTTGAATGAAGAAGCTGTATCACGAATAGCATCAATAGAGGTTTTTACGATGTTTAATGCTGTATCAACACCTAAACAGTAATCTGTTCCATTAATGTCATTATCAATTGTGGAGGGAATACCACAAAATCTTACACCATGCTCTTTGTAAAAAACATGTAAACCTCTAAATGATCCATCACCACCTAAAACAATAAGCATATTAATATCTAGCTTATCTAAATTGTCTTTCGCAATTTGACGATACTCTTTCTTCATAAATCGCATGCTTCTTGCGCTTCCAATTTGTGTACCACCACGAGTTATAATCCCGGCTACATCACGGTATGAAACTTTATTTATATTATTATCTATAAGACCTTCATAACCGTCATACACAAAGTATGGAGTGAGGTTCTTTTGTATGGAGTACTCAACAAATTGTTTGAGGGCAGGATTCATTCCTGAAACATCCCCGCCTGAGCACAAAATAGCTATATTTGACATATTAGAATTTCCTTAAATTAATATTTATTATTATTATATTGCTTATTATACTAATTATAAGCTCTTATTTATATTATAGGGAGTGCTATTATGGGGTAAATTAATAATAAAAGGGAGATATATGAAAATATGTTGCCTTTTAATAGCAAACTTTCGGAATATAGAACTTAAGAATTTTTCTTTTGTTCTAATCTATGTATTCTTTCATTCTCCTCTAAACTCAATTTAGATAAAATTCTATAATTATTTTAAAACCTCGAAAAGGAAATGTTTTGGCAAAAAGAGCATTAGTAAGTGTTAGTGATAAAGCAGGAGTTGTAGAGTTTTGTACTTCTTTAGTAAAGAATGGTTATGAGATTATCTCAACTGGTGGAACTTATAAAAAGTTAGTAGAAGCTGGAATTTCAGCTATTGAAATTGATGAAGTTACTAAATTCCCTGAGTGTTTTGAAGGTCGTGTTAAAACTCTAAACCCTTATGTTCATGGTGGCATACTACATCGTCGTGACAAGCAGTCTCATATTGACCAAGCTAAAGAACTTGGTGTTGAGTCGATTGATCTTGTGTGTGTAAACCTTTACCCTTTTAAAGAGACTATAGAGAGAACTGATAATTTTGATGATATTATCGAGAATATTGATATTGGTGGACCAGCTATGGTTCGCTCAGCGGCTAAAAACTTTGATGCTGTTATTATCGTTACAAATGTTGAAGATTATTCCGAAGTTATTGATGCTATTGAGAATGAGAAAAACACTAAAGATTTCCGTCGTGGATATATGATAAAAGCTTACGAGCATACAGCGGCTTATGACTCTATGATTGCGAACTACATGAATGAGCGTTTTAACGAAGGTTTTGGCGAGAAGCAGTTTGTAGTTGGAAACAAAGTCATGGATACTCGTTATGGCGAAAATCCACACCAAAAAGGTGCTCTTTATGAGTTTGACCAACACTTTTCAAACAACTTTACAACACTTAAAGGAGAGGCGAGTTTTAATAACTTAAATGACCTTAATGGTGCTGTTAAAATTGCCGCTGGTTTTGGTGATGAGAATGCAGTTTGTATCTCTAAGCACGGTAACCCTTGTGGCTTTGCTATTAAAGATACTCTACTTGAAGCTTACACAGAAGCATTGAAATGTGACCCTGTGTCCGCATTTGGTGGTGTTGTTGCTGTTAATGGTACTGTAAACGCGGAGCTTGCAGAGAAAATGAATGAGATTTTCTTAGAAGTTGTAATTGCTGGTCGTATTACACCAGAAGCACAAGAAGTTTTTGCTAAGAAAAAACGTATTAAGCTTTTTGAGATGGGATCTGACAAATTAGTTCTTGCAAATGACAAAAAAGACTTCAAACATATTGATGGTGGTTTTGTTTATCAAGATGCTGATGTAGTTGGAGCTGATGAGGTTAAAAATGCTAAATTAGTCTCACAAATAGCGGCAAGTGAGCAAGATATGAAAGATATGGCAATAGCATATAAAGTTGCATCTTTAACTAAGTCTAACTGTGTTGTTTATGTTAAAAATTCAGCAATGGTAGCTGTTGGTATGGGTATGACTTCTCGTGTTGATGCTGCTCAGTGTGCTCTTAAAAAAGCAAAAGATATGGGTCTTGATGTAAAAGGTGCTGCTTTAGCATCTGAAGCATTCTTCCCATTCCGTGATTCTATTGATTCAGCTGCAGAGGCTGGCATTAAAAATGTAATCGAGCCTGGTGGAAGTATTCGTGATGGAGAGATTATAGATGCCGCTAACGAGTTTGGTATGAGTCTCTACTTCTCAGAAATTCGTCACTTTCTACACTAAGAACTTTTTCCCTTAACTCAAGAAGTAAGTGAAGTAAAACAAGAAAAAATTCAAGAGAATATTACAGTATGCTAGTATGAAAAAAAGTAAAAGAGAATGAAAATTTAGAACTATTTTTTAATGATTTGGATGCTGCGATAAAAGAAGGTAATGCAAAAAGTCTTGTTTTAGTTGGTTATACAGATAGTCGTGGTTCACAAGAGTACAATACATTTCTTTCTTATAAAAGAGCACAGGTGTTCACTAAGCGATTATCTGAGTACAACATTGGAGTTAAGTATGTATTACAAGGTGAATCTAATCCTATAGCATCTAATAAGACAAAAGAGGGACGGGCTCAAAACCGAAGAGTTGAAATGTTTCTAGGACTATAGGAACAGATTTGAGACTTGATTGACAGACACTCAACTCTTGTGATATAATGACACTTAAATAATTTAATAATAAAATTTAGGAAAGATATGAGTAAATCATTATATAAGACTTTAGAGATAAATGAAGGTGCAAATGAATCTGAGATTAAAAAAGCATATAGAAAATTAGCACGTCAGTACCATCCTGATGTGAATAAAGATCCAGATGCAGAAGATAAATTTAAAGAGATAAATTCAGCTTATGAGATACTGAGTGATAAGCAGAAAAAAGCACAGTATGACCAAGTTGGTGATGGAATGTTTGGTGGTCAAAATTTTCATGATTTCTCACGTAACCACGGCGGTGGTGGTGGAAGTGGTGATTTAGATGATATTCTAAGACAGATGTTCTCTCAAGGTGGTGGGGGTTTTGGCGGCAGCGGTGGAGGTAATCCATTCGGTGGCGGTGGCTTTGGTGGCGGCTTCGGTGGACAACAACAGCAGGTTAACTTAGATATCGAAACAAGTGTTACTATTCCTTTTAGTGTATCTATCCTTGGCGGAAGCCATTCTGTCTCTGTCAATGGAGAAAGATTTGATATAAAAATTCCTGCTGGTGTTAAAAGCGGAGAAAAAATGCGTGTCAAAGGTAAGGGCCATGCTCAAAATAGTAGAGCAGGTGATTTGTTTCTTAAAATTACAGTAGCTGTTAATCCTGAGTACATAAGAGAAGATGATGATTTAGTCAAAACATTTGATGTACCTCTTGTTGCAGCTCTTTTTGGTGAAAAAATCGCGATCCAGACTCTAGAAAAAGAGATAAAGCTTAAAGTACCTCAAAATACTAAGAATGGACAGCGTTTCCGTGTTAAAGAGATGGGTGCGATGAACCGTAAAACTAAGGTTCGTGGTAACCTATACCTAAAAGCTAATATAGTCCTACCAAATGTCGATGAACTTGACGAAGATTTAGTTGAGATGATGAAAGAAAAACTTCCAAAGGAATAAGTTATGATTCACGCTTATGATGAACCAGTTTATTTAATTAGTATCGTTTCGAAGATTTTGGATATTCATCCTCAAACTCTTCGTCAGTACGAAAGAGAAAACCTTATCTGTCCAGCACGTTCAAACGGAAGAATTAGACTCTACTCGGGGCGTGATATTGATAAAATTAAACTCATACTGAGGCTTACTCGTGAGCTTGGGGTTAACTTAGCAGGTGTAGATATCATACTGCGTTTAAAAGAGAATGTTGATGAGATGGAGAGTGAGATTGCATCATTAAGACATGAGGTTGCTCGTGCAGAGAACTCACATTCTGTTTCACCTGATAAAGCACTTGTTACAAAACGCAGTGTTTATGAAATGATAATTTTTGAGGACTAGCGAGTAAAAATTACTCTTTAAGTCTCTCTATTTTAGCTCCAACACCTTGAAGTTTCTTCTCTAATGAATCATATCCTCTATCTAAATGATAGATACGATGAACATTTGTTTCACCATCTGCAACCATCGCAGCTAAGACTAAGGCACTAGATGCTCGTAAGTCTGTTGCCATAACATCAGCACCACTTAAATTACTCTTTCCACTTACTGTAGCTGTATGACCATTTAGAGATATATCTGCACCCATACGTTGTAATTCACTTACATGCATAAAACGATTTTCAAAAAGTTTCTCTTCTATAATTGAAACGCCATCTGCTTGTGTAGCAAGAGCTAGGAACTGCGCTTGCATATCAGTTGGAAATGCAGGGTACTCTTGTGTTACTATCTTAGCAGGTTTAATTACCTTACCTGGATGTATAGTAATTGTATCGTCTGTGATAGTAAAACTACTACCCATCTCTTCGAGTTTTGCAAGAACCGCACCTAGATGTTTTGGTTCTACATTTGTAAGAGTGATTTCTGATTTTGTAATTGCGCCAGCACAAAGATATGTACCGGCTTCAATACGATCAGGGATAACGGAGAACTCGTTTATATTGACAAGTTTCCCATTGGTTCCATGAACAGTTAAAATTGCAGTTCCAATACCTTCTATAGCAATACCACTATCATTTAAAATTTCACACAGTTGTACTACTTCGGGCTCTCTTGCCGCGTTTGTAATAGTTGTGTTTCCTTCTGCCAGGGCTGCTGCCATAACGATATTTGCAGTTCCTGTAACTGTAATCTTATCAAAAATAATTTCACAGCCTTTGAGACCATTTGGAGCTGTAGCCTCAATATATCCGGCCTTAATATCAATATGTGCACCCATCTGCTCAAGTGCTTTTAAATGTAGATCAATAGGGCGTTGACCTATAGCACAACCACCAGGAAGAGAAACTTCACAGTGACCAAATCTTGCTAAAATGGGACCAAGTACTAAAATTGATGCTCTCATAGTTTTTACTATGTCGTAGGTAGCTTTTGTCTCTGTTAGAGTTGAAGTGTCAACTACTATTTTATCGTCATTAAATAGAACTTGAGCTCCAAGATTTGAGAGGAGCTTTAAAAGAGTTTTTATATCTGCTACATGAGGCATATTTTTCATGTTGACCTTGTTTGCAGCGATTATAGTCATAGCAATGAGAGGTAAGGCAGAATTTTTTGCACCAGATATATTTATAGTTCCATTGAGGGTGTCAAAACCCTTAGTTTTTAAGTAATCCATGTGCGATTATATCTTCTTCTAGGTAAGAGGATTATAATTTCTTAAAAACTCTGTAAAATCTTGTTTTTTTGATATACTTTTATATAAAAGGAAATTTTGAATGAGTTCAGCCCTCGATAGACTAAAAAGTTTAACAAATAAAATCTCTAGTTATGAAATGGCTAGAAAACAAAATTTAAAAATATTAGAAGACCTATTTAATGAATTAGAAATTTCTAAAAAGGTTGAAATATTTTCTGAAGTGTTCGATTTTAAAGCAATAAATCTCTCTGGAGCATCGCTTTTGAGTAAAAACTTAGGTGAGATAAAAGAAGGAAAGTACCTACAACTTTTAGCAATAGCTTATGATAAAGATGCCATAGTTAAAAGTAAAAATATTTCACTTGGATATTATGGTCGTGTTGAGAATGTAGATGTGGAGCTTAAAGATAAGGTAGTCGAATTTATAATGCGTTTTAGGTTTGAGAAAAGTTTTATGACATTAGAGCATTATCATGATGTTATCACTACTTTTAAACAGAATTAATGGTAAAGTTTTATTTATGTTTATGGCTAAAATGGGTGACACGAGTCTCCTTGTGTAGTCTCACATCGGCACTGAGTATTTCATTTTTAATCGCAGGATATTTTTCATTTATTTTACTTTCAAACAGATGTAAAAGAGTGAGGGTTGTAAGGTGTTAATCTTTTTAGATACTGAGACCACAGGCTTAGAGGTTAATGATAAAATATGCTCCATAGCTGTAATCGCACAGAATAATCAAGGGGTAGTTTCTAAATATGATTTGGTAAATGAGGGAAAGAAAATACCTCCAATAGCCTCAAGTATCAATCACATAACTAATGAGATGATTAAAGATAAAAATGACCTCAAATCATCTGAGTGTTATAAATTTTTAGAGAGCCACAACAACGAAGGGACAACTATAGTTGGGCATAATATTAAGTTTGATTTAGAAAAGCTCTCTAAGGCTGGTTTTAGATTTAAAGGTACTGTTATTGATACACTTAGAGTTACAAAACATCTTATTCCTGAGTGTGAACTTTTCTCTTTACAACTATTGCGTTATGAGTTGAAACTTTATAAAAATGAAGTAGAAGAGGTTGTTGCTCATAATGCAATGGGTGATGCCCTTGTCGTAAAATCACTTTATGAATACCTTTTAGAGCTAGCAAGTAAAGATGAGATGCAAAAACTTAGCTATAAAAATGTTTTATTAGAAAAGTTTCAATTTGGAAAGTATTCTGGAAAGTATATAGAAGAGATCTGTATGAATGATAAAGGATATATAGAGTGGATGTTAAATAGTATTAGTGATTTGGACGAAGATTTACGATATAGTATCATTTATAATTTAGAGGGTAACAGATGAAAATAGCAATTGAATGTCAATCACCACTATTACAAAAATCTTTGGAGACTTTTTTAGTTAAATATGTGAGTTCACTAAAAAATTCTGAGATAGTAGTTCGGGATATTCCTTGTATTAATGATAAGAGATGTTTTTATGTTTCAAATGATGCCGATGCTGATCTACTAAAACCATTTTCAAAATCTCAATTAATCTTAGCCTTAGAAAAAAGATACGCAAATTTGAATCCAAAAAAAGCTAAAGCACTTAAAGAAGAATCTTCTCAATCTATGGATTTTGCAATTTTAGAGCGACGAATAGACTCTTTAACTGAAGAATATAAAAATAATATAATAAATACGGTGAAAGCATTTTATGAAAAGTAAAGCGATAACAAAAAAAATTATCTCTGGAAAGTTTAAAGGTAAAACTCTAAAACTACCATCTAAAGAAACGACAAGAAGCTCAAAGTCTATAGTCTTAGAATCTTTCTTCAATACAATACAATTTGAAATAGTAGACGCAAATTTTGTTGAGGTCTTCTCAGGAAGCGGTTCAATAGGCTTAGAAGCTCTAAGTCGTGGGGCATCAAAAATATTTTTTATGGAAAAAGATAGTGATGCAATCAGGGTATTAAAGCAAAATATTTCTCAAACTTCACCAAGCCAATGTGAAATATATTCAGGGAATAGCTTCTCAAATATAAATGCGGTAGTCAAAGCTCTTAAAAAGCAAAATGAAGAGGCATACTTCTATATAGATCCTCCATTTAGTATTCGTGAGGGAATGGAAGATATTTATGACAAAATGATTGCCTTAATAGCATCACTTCCTCAGCAAAATGTAAAACTAATTATAATAGAACACATGACAGGATTGGAAATTCCGGAGTCAGTAGGATGTTTTACAAAGATAAAATCTAAGAAATTTGGAAATACATCACTAACTTACCTAAACGCGGAGTAAACTGGAATAGTCCTTGCTATTTAACTAGTAATTCAAGGACTTTTATATGAAAACTCTTATACTTTTTTTACTTCGAAGGTCGATAATAACTTAGTGATAGGTTTGAATGAAAATGTAATTTATACTAAGAAAGGCACAACTACAGTTGCTAACCTAGTGTGTTCATTGCAAAAACTTGGGGCTTCACCAAAAGATATAATATCAATTTTTGAAGCTATGAAAAGTGCAGGTAGTATATCTGCTGATCTGAAGGTAATCTAATGAGTTATGGTGTAAATTCTTTAACAGCGAATGTACTTGCCCAACAGCATACAATACCTAAAATTGATGAAAAAGCAGAAGATTCAGAATTAAGAAAACAGACGGATGCTTTTGAATCAATTATAGTAAAAATGATTATGGATAATGCTGCAAAAAATGAGAAAAACCTTTTTTCAGACCAGAAAGATCCAGGTGATAAAATTTATAAATCAATGTATAGAGATGAGTTATCTAAAGCCAGTGCCGGTGGGTTTGGGTTTTCTCAAATGTTATATGATTACTTAAGTCAGAAAGCTAAATAATTTATCAACTTTGTCGATATAGTTGTATGGTAAAAAAAAACTCTGTCTATAGAGTAAAGGATAAATTATGATTTCGCAAACAAATAGCCCAGCTATTCGTACTGCTTATGCTAGTAACCTTGGTGAGTCCAAGGAAACAAAAGAAGCAAAGCAAACTACAATTTCTTCTCAGGGTGACACTAGTAGAGTAGAGCAAATTAAAGAAGCTCTAAATTCTGGTGAATATAAAGTTGACTTGAATATGCTCTGAGAAATGATAGCTGACGAATTACTACAATAAATTAAAACAGTTATACAAGGAGTTTCACATGTTGTCTCATCATTTGCAAGGTGCTTTACAAGATTTAAGAGATTTAATTCAGATTACAAAGTCTGATATAGAAGATATTAAAGAAGCGAAGAATGATACACAGTTTGAAAGACTAGCAATGAAAGAAGAGAAGTTGAAAAGCTTTGAGAGTAAAAAAGCTATGATAGATTATGAAATATCATCTCTTATAACATCTTCTCCTGATAAAGATTTGCCACAACTTTTAAATGAAGAGCAGCATAAGTCTCTTAGTCAACTAAAAACAGAACTCTCAAGTCTTAGAGAAGTAAATAAACATTATGCGAAACTAGTTTTAACAGTTAGTAATTTATATAATAATTTTTTAGATAGATTAGTTCCTACCGAGATGGACGGGTATAAAAAAAGAGCTTCTAAAAATCCTTCAATCTTAGAAGTAAGAGTGTAAAGTAGGATATTATGGCATCTATTTTTAACTCATTATATGTTGGATATACAGGCTTAAACGCGGCTCAAGTTGGAATTAGTACAACAGGGCATAATATTGCTAATGCAGAAGTGGAATGTTATACAAGACAAAGAGTTGTGACTTCGGCTGCTACACCTATTTCTATAACACCAGGACAGGTTGGAAATGGAACAGAGGTTACGGAAATAAAAAGAGTTTTTGATAGCTATAGTAATACTAGCCCTGTATCTGGAGATAACACCCTTGCATTAAATATGCTGCAACATCAATTTGAAAATTTTGATTTTTATGTTGGCCAAAAATCATACGAAACTACATACGGTGCTGCTGCAAAAGTTATCACTACAATTGATGAAATGATGCAGACTCTCTTAAGTATTAGGTCGTAATTATATATGCCTCTGTTTAGTATCGCTATTTTATCTTTTATCTTTTTTATATCCTTCTTTGGTTCCTTTTTTTACTCTGTAGATGCTTATACTCTTAGTAGTGCTTCTATTTTACTACCTCCCTCAAGTGAACATATATTAGGAACGGACAGATTAGGAAGGGATATTTTAGCTCGTCTACTTGAGGGTGGAAAAATTTCTTTAACTATTGGTGTAGGAAGTGCTTTTATTGCCTCATTAATTGGTCTTTTATATGGTTCCATGGCGGGATATTTTAGAGGTGTTTTTGATAAGAGTTTTATAGTGGTTGTTGACCTCTTTTTAACCTTTCCAACTTTCTTTTTACTCTTAGCATTAGTGAGTTATGTAAATGCTTCAGCATGGGTTTTAATTGTTATCATATCCATTACTGGTTGGATGACTACGGCAAGACTAATTCGTTCTGAGAGTTTTAGTATAACCTCAAAATCATATATTAAAATACTAAATATTGCAAAAGTATCAAGAATAAAAATACTTTTTAAATACTATGCACCAATCCTAGCTCCCATTTATTTTGTAAGTTTTACTTTTGGTGTTGGTGGTGCTATACTTGCAGAGTCTGGACT
>Ga0307991_1003503_pt1 | contig 10147 bp, 8 predicted proteins | sample EllFjometagen131_FD_203146 | JGI IMG/M metagenome (GOLD analysis project Ga0307991, IMG submission 203146) | Marine microbial communities from Ellis Fjord, Antarctic Ocean - #131 | ecosystem: Environmental > Aquatic > Marine > Unclassified | place: Southern Ocean | collected 2014-10-08 | reverse complement strand
AAACAAAACAACAAAAACACCTACTATTAAAATTAGCTTTTTCATAATATCCTCCATTTTTTTATTTAATAGTATATGATATCATATTTAACATAAAAAGTCAATACTCTGAAAGTTGCTATCCCTCAGGGTTAGGATATAATTAATTTATGAATAAAATTCAAAAATTTATCAAAAAAAATTATTGGTTAATCTTTATTAGCGCTATTATTGTCTATATAATAGTAATTTTTAGTTTTCTAAATATTAAATATAATAATTTTGAATATAATGGAATGGACTTAGCTATATTTAATCAAGTTTTTCATCACTCTGCACAAGGTAATTTATTTCACTTTACAATTCATCCCCATTCTTATTTAGGAGATCATTTTACTCCTTTTTTGTTAATACTTTTACCTTTGTACTTGTTATTTCAATCACCATTAACATTACTATTGCTACAAACTATAATTATAGCCCTCTGCACAATTCCAATATACTTTCTTGCTAAACACAATCTTAATAAAACCTGGGCTCTGGTTTTACCATTATTGTGGTTAATTAATCCCATGGCTATAAACATGAACTTCTTTGAATTTCACCTTCTGCCCTTTGCCATGTTCTTATTATTATTTACAGTATACTTTTATCAAAAAAAGAATTTACAATTATTTACTTTATTTTCCCTCCTTTCTCTGAGTGTTCGAGAAGATGTTTTTCTAGTGATTTTAATGTTTGGAATTTTAGCATTATTTGAAAAAAGAAAAATTAAATGGATTCTGTCACCAATAATACTAGCGATTACCTGGTTTGCTATGTCTCAGATGATAATAGGACCAAATAATCCCATAGGCACCTATAAATTTATTCCTTATTATAATTGGTTAGGTGGAAGTTCTATGTTAGAAATTGCTAAAAACTACCTCACTCATCCCCTGGAAATAATAAAACATTTATTTATACTTCCAAATATAATAATGTTTGTATCCCTATTAATACCATTTGTATTTATTCCAATATTAAAACCAAAATATCTCCTACTAAGCTTCTTGGTTTATTTACAATTCGCTTTAACAAAAAATGGTGGTGGTGATATCATTCTTAGAACTCATTATGTAGCTCTTTTTATACCTGGGATTATTGCTAGTTTTATATTGGCAATAAAATTAATATATGATAACAACAATACAAATTCGAAATTTATAAAAATATTAAAAAGTAATAAGGCCATCATTATAATAATTATAATTATAGCTAATATTTATTTATTATTAACTTTATCGCCAATAGGAATTAAAAATCAAGATAATAACCTAAATTCAGAAAAAATAGATCAAGAAATAAAACAAAAATTATTAGAATATATACCAAAATATGAAGCAGTTGCGACTTCCTATGAATTTTTACCTCAATTATCAACTAGACCAAAACTATATTCCCTTAACTACGCTTGGCAGGGCTACAAACAGCTTTCATATGAACCTTATGAAATCCCTAAAAACATTGAATATATTTATGTAAACTTTGAAGATATAATAAAATATGACCTTCAATATACTCAAGATGATCAAAATAAAAAATATAAAAAGTCTTATTTGAACTGGAAAAAAATATTTGAAGAATATAATCTATCTCCTTTAAAAATTATAGATACTTATGGTATCTGGAAATATGATTTAAGCTTGGAAGACAACGAGGACACGGAAAAAGAAAATATACTTTATAAAATATACAAAAATCAAAATTTAAAAATTAAGAACATTGAAAATATAAACATAAATGAAGAAATAACCTTTTTAGGATGGGATAAAAATGAAATAAGTGAATTAAATAAATTAGATGAAACAAATCTTCAATTATTGCCAATATCTTTATATTTTCAAAAAAATACCAATAAAGAAATAAAAGATAACTATCAACTCCAATTCAGTATTGGAAAATACAGCAAAATCTATCCTCTAAGCTATGGTTTCTATCCTAGCTCTAAATGGGACAAAAACGAAATAATTAAAATAAATTATTGGCTCATAATCCCTCCTCAGTTTAAAAAAGAAAATGTGGAATACACTTTTAATCTAATTAAATTAAAAGGCAACCTTACTTTAAACAAAAATTTATCTTTTATTAAAAATTACGAAAAAATAGATATTTTAAAACCAGACATTAATATTGCCTGGTAGAACTCCTTTTGTAAAAATTTATTACCTCTACTAACATAATTCTGGAGTGAAACCCCACCACGAATAAAAATTCAAAATCTTATGCGGGGTAGATATTTTTTAACTCTGTGTTATTTTTTAAACCTCAATTTACAAATAGTTATAAAAAAATTTATTACTTCTTTCATACCTAACTTCGAATTACCTCTTTGTCTATCAACAAATGTAATAGGTATTTCTTTTATTTTAAAATTATTCCGTTCCAGGAGATAAATCATCTCTTCTTGAAATGCATATCCCTGACTTTTTATATCATCTAAATTAATCTTTTCAAATACTCTGCTATGAAAACATCTGAAGCCACCAGTAACATCTTTAGTTTTGAGTCCTAAAAGCCAACGAGAAAATTCCATAGCTAATCCAGACATCATTTTCCTAATTATATTCCAACCAATTATTGTACCGCCTTTAATTCTCCTGGACCCCAAACACATATCATTTCCACTATTAACACAAGTAATTAACTCTGGAATTTTATATGGTTGATGAGAAAAATCTGCATCCATTTCTACTATCATATTAGCCCCTTTAGACAAAGCATGCTTAAATCCATCAACATAAGCACTGCCTAATCCCATTTTTCCAGGTCTTTTAATAATCTCTACACACTCTTTCTTTAATTCCTCTACTGCTTCTGCTGTACCATCTGGAGAATTATCATCGACAACTAAAATCTTCAAACCTTCAATATGTAAATTACATATTTTTTTAATTAAAGCTGCAATATTTTTTCTCTCATTATATGTTGGTATCACTACATAAACCATAAACTTAGTTCACTTTATTATATACTTTAGTATAATACTATCTAAAAATAATTCAAATATTTATTTTTTCAAATTGAGCATTTTATCAAAATTTGTACATTCAGTATATAACTCTTCAAAATTATTAGAAATTATTGGCTGAGACTCGTTAGCATCTTTTAATAAATCATAATAAATAAATTCTTCAGTATATATATTATATATATAATGCATATTATTTTTAATAAAACTAAAAAATTTATCTGAAAATGGTTGAATATTTAAAATACATTTATTAGGATTATTACTTTTAGCATCATTGCCTTTTCTTAATTGTTCATAGAAAGAATCACCCAGATAATCTTTTTCAACTTTAATATTGAATAAATCTAAAATCGTATTAAACATATTTATCTGACTATAATAATAGTCTATGATTTCGGATTTTTTAAAATTATTATCTCCAACTGCAATAAAGGTCATTGGAATTGAAAAATTTTCTTTATAGGCCATAGCTTCATTTAAAATATTATTTTCATGGATTCCAACTGGCCAAGCATTATCACTGTAAATAAAAATATATTTTTTCTTTCCGTCGTTTACTAGTTTATCCATTAATGTTCCGAAATAATTATCCTGAATATATACTGAATTAGATAATCTTCTAACTAAATTTTCTTTGGTTGTCCTTTTTTCAATATCAAATGGCAAATTTCCATCAAAATGTTCTACGTCAAAAGGATAATGGTTTGTGGAACTTACAGCAATATAAACAAACTTTTTTTCTGCATCATCCTTATCCAAATATTCCATTACTCTATTATAAAAAACATCCTCTTTGTACCCCCAATCTAATTCTTCATCCCCTTCTTTCATTATGTCTTCATTATGAACTTCAGAAAAACCAATCTTTTTCATAAAATCACCAGTTCTGGTATAACTCAAATCATGACTTTTGAAAAACATACTTTTATAACCAATATTTTCAAATATTTCCGGTAAACACATCAATTCTTTTGCATCATAGGTGTTGTTTAGATATCTATTTAAAGATGGAGGCATGGCACACAGAATACTCTCCTCGGCTCTGAGAGTCTGAATAGTGTTGCTAAAAAAATTAGAAAATTTAACTCCAAATTCATTTGAATATTTAATTAATTCTGGGGTTATTTTTTCATTTACCATTTCACTATTTACACTCTCTAAATGAATAAAATAAATATCCGTATCCTCTACAATCATTTCTTCATAATCAAAATCGTCTTCTGAAATACTAGTATAATAATTAAAGACTTCATTATATTTATCACTATATTTATTAGTGTAATTAGTACTTGTGGCAAATATTCTATTAAAAAATTTAATGATAACCGGATTTTTATTCCCCATTCTCAAAGCCATTATTAAGGAAAAACAAATTACGGAAATCAAAAAAACAATTTTAAATCTTTTAGACTGTTTATTTTTAAATTTAGGTAATCTTATATTTTCAAAAAAAATAACCATTGAAATGATTAAGAAAATATAAAGAGTCAAAATAGCAAGAAAATTATAAATACCTATGGTTCCAATAGTCGTAACTACTGTTTCATTGATATTGCACATAAAAAAATGCCAATCGAAAACCAATCTTGATCTGCCTAAATACAATACTAAAAATATTAACAATATATAATAAATAGAACTAAAAAAATAAAACACATACTTAAATCTTTTTTTAGAATTATTAATTAACTCAAAAAATACAAAAATAATTATTGGAAAAAAGTAAATAAATACTAAAAAATAAAAATAAAAAATTTTTAACAACCAACTTGATTTAAATGAGTTTCCCTCAAAATAAAATTCCGCTGAAATAAAATAAAATAAAATTAAAACAAAAAGAGAACTAACAATAGCAAAAAATAAATTTTTCTTCTTAAAAAAAAGCCCCATATTTTATTTACTCATTTTTTCTTTAAATAAATCAACCCAAGGAATAGCATTTGGATTAACTTTGTTCAATTTAGAAAGCTCATAAGCCAATAAACTACCCATAACTAACATGATAATTGATTGCTCTATTTTAGAACCTTTAAGCTCAATATTTTTAACTTTAAGTTTTTGTTTTTTAAATATACTCTGAGTAATTTTAAATCTTTGTTGATTTTTCTGATTAAATTTATCTGAACTAAAAAATATAAACTGTAAATTATTTTTGTTTGACTTAGGATAAGTCAAACCTTCTAACAAATGGTGATTTAATTCTGGTAATGAAAAATACATAGCCATTTGTTTAGCTGATTCCTGAGTTTGATTAGCTAAAATATGAGCATTTCCCTGCAGATGTTCTGCTGTAATAAAAACTAAGATCTTATTTAGCATTTCCCTAGCTAAATTTTTTATTTGAGAACCATTTATATATTTTTTAAAAACTTTATCGTAAGTTAAAGTAAAATCATTTATATCTTTACTAGTTATTTGAACTTTAGAAAGTTTTTTCAAGACAGCCAAAAAACTTCCTATCATATATCCAGTTCCTGTTCGTGGTTGCTGACAAGGATTGTGAACTGCATCAAATTCATACAAAGAAAATTTATTTTTCTTAGCTAATTTAGCTAATTTACCTCCTGACGTAATAACAAAAATCTTATTAGTTCTTTTTTTAACTTCTGAGCTTATCCTAAGAACTTCTTCTGTGCCACCAGAATAAGAAATCAAAAAAACAAGAGTTTTATTATCTACAAATTTTGGTAAATTATAATCTCTAACTTGAATAATAGGGACTTTTATTTCTTTAGCAAATAAATTATTCACAAGTTCAACTCCTAGCTGAGACCCACCCATGCCACAAGTCACAATTTTATTTATTTGACTATAATTTTTAGGTAATTTAATTTTTGAAGTCTGTTGATAAGACACTTTAACTTGTTTACCTAACAATCTTAATGATTCCAAATATGATTTTTCTTCTTTATCCATAATATAAAAAATTAATAATTACTAATCTAATTATAACATATATGTTGCCCATTTTTACTTCTCCTGCTAATATAATTATATTGTAACAATTAATTATCAATTATATGTCTGGACATTCAAAATGGGCTACAACTAAACATAAAAAGGCAGCCAAAGACTCTAAAAGATCATCTTTGTTTACAAAATTAACTAAAGTTATAACTATTGCTGCACGAGAAGGAGCTGATCCTGATATGAATTTTAAATTAAGAATGGCCATTGATAAAGCAAAAAGCCTTTCACTTCCCAAAGAAAATATAGAAAGAGCTGTTGCCAAAGGTTCTGGAACCGGAGAAGGACAAGCTTTAGAAGAAATTACCTATGAAGGATATGGACCAGAAGGAACTGCAATTATTATAGAAGTGGTTACTGATAATAAAAATAGATCTGCTTCTGAAATAAGACACCTTTTAACTAAACATGGTGGATCTCTAGGTGGTTCAGTAATATGGCAATTTGATCATAAAGGGGTAATCTATTTAAAAACTGAAAAAATAAATGAAGAACAAGAATTAGAAATAATAGATGCCGGAGCTGAAGATATTGAAAAAGATGAAGATGCTGTTAGAGTTATAACTGCCATGGAAGATCTACAAAAAGTTCAAGAAAAATTACAAAGTATTTTTGAAATAGATAATGCTGAATTAGAGTACCTTCCTAAAAATAAAGTTAAACCTGAAAAACCTGAAAAAGTAGAAAGATTTTTTGAAGCACTAGACGAATGTGACGATATAAATAATTTTTATTCTAATGCCGAGTTCTAAAAAGAAAATAATCATGGGTATTGATCCTGGTCTAGCTACTGTAGGCTATGGTTTTATTACTTTAGAAAAAAAACCTCAATTTATAGCCTGTGGATGTATTGAAACAGCTGCTAAAACTGATTTTAACAAAAGACTAAGTATTATTAATGAAGAATTAACTCAATTAATAAAAAAATATAAACCTAATATCTGTGGAGTAGAACAACTTTTCTTTTGTAAAAATGTTAAAACAGCCATGAACGTTGGTCATGCTCGGGGGGTTATTATTATGACTCTAGATCAAAATAAAGTACCTATTCGAGAATTCACTCCTCTTCAAATTAAACAAACTATTACTTCCTATGGTAGAGCTAGTAAAAAACAAGTTGAGGAAATGGTAATGCTAACCTTAAATTTAGAACAAGCTCCCAAAAGAGACGATGCTAGTGATGCTCTAGCAATTGCTCTTACCACCTTGTATAGTAAGAAATATTGACTTCAATTTTTAAATATGATTTAATAGATACTGATGCGGGTATAGTATAGTGGCTTATTATCTACCTAACGGTAGATAAACGTCAGCCCTGTCTGCCGTAGATAGATTTATCTACCGAAGGCAGGCTTCCAAGTAGGAAATAATAATATGATTACTGTTTATGCAATTTATGATCAAGTTCTAGAAGAAATTTATGTTGGATTAACTAATAATCTAACCAGAAGATTACAGGAACATAAAAATGGACATAGTAAATATACAAAAAAATTCAAAAATATAAAATTATTTTATTCTAAAAAATTAACAAATTACAAAACAGCACGTGAATACGAAAAGAAATTAAAATCTGGTTACGGAAAAGAATTTCTTAAAAAAGAGTTAAAACAAGCGGGTATAGTATAGTGGCTTATTACGTCAGCCTTCCAAGCTGAATACGGGGGTTCGATTCCCCCTACCCGCTCCACTGTGAAAGAACAGTCTGAAAATGACTGTTTTTTCTTATCCAAAAACATCAAAATACCTGTAAGACAGGCGTATGCCTGTTGACAAAAACCTGTTTTTACCCTACAATAAACTATTCGAAAAGTTTTTTATATTTCGAATATTGCTCTTTGCAAAAAATAAAAAAAATAAAAAAATCGAGCCAAGCTCGAGGAGGAAAAATGAAAAAATTATTAGAAAATGTAGGAGCATATATCATTGCCCTACTTATGGTAGCTTCATTCTATGGAGCAATGCTATACACAGGGATAGCTACTAAATCATTAGTTATGTTGATTGGAGTTGCTGGATTTGCACTCTATATTTCTTTCACTATAAAGAAAAAATCAATTCCTGCGACGATAGCTGGATTCACAATATCAACCGTCTTATTTTACGGACTCTGGTTGTTTAATTCTTTAATAAAATATCTCAAAAATCTGGAAAATACTAAAATTGGTTATAGTTCCATAGCCCTTCTGGTATTAATAATTTTTCTGATTGTTTGGATAATTTATAAATTTCTTTCTGGAATTTATGTAATCGTAAAACCAGATGAAGCTCACGTAGTTACTCGTATCAATGGTGCTCAATCGATTTACTCTGGAAATATCAAAGGCATAGATAACTGTTTCTCAAATCATTATTGGGACTTTTCCAAAATAAAAATACTCAGAATGTTCCTAGGTATGATCGTCCAAGAAATCAGACTCGATGATTTTAAAATCCAAATTCACGATGTCACTGTAAAATCAAAAGAAAAAGCTGAACTTGTAATTGGTGATGTTGTATTTCATGGACGAGTTGAGAAACCCATAGTAGCATCAAAAACATGGCCAGGTGAAGATATGGACATTGAATTATTCAAAGAGAAAATTTCAGATATTATTGAAGAATCTACTGAAATTACTGTTATCGACTATCCAATAGAAAAGTTGGTTGGTGGAAGCAAAGCTGTTAATAAGACTTTTAAAAAAATCCTAGAAAAAAGGCTAGGAGAAAGTTATGGTATTAAGATTACCAATGCTAAACTTTCCCAAGAAAAAGGAGCTGCCGTTGATCTTATCAAGGGCAAAGCAGCAGAAACATTACGTGGTGACCAAGAAGTAGCCAAACAAGAAGCTGATGAAAGAATTGAAGAAGCTACAAACAAGAAAGAACTAAAAGGTAACATCACAAAAAAAACAATTGCTGAAGGCCTGAAAGCTGTAACAATTACTAATGCCAATGCTAAGGCTGAAGAAATTAGAATCAATGCCCTAGCTAAAGCCGCAGAGATTGTCGCTGAAGGTGGAGCTAAAGCTAAAGCAATAAAAGAAGTTTTTAAGGTTCAGGAAAAACACGAAGGAGTATTCACAATTGGAATGCTCAAAGAAACTGTGCAAGCAGATGCTAGTAGACATCCTGGGCTCACCACTCTATTTGGTAGTGGAGACAAAGGAATAGCTCAAATTGGAGAAATTATGGCGATGATCAAAACAATATCTGGAATAGACATTGGGAAAAAAGAATCATCACCAAAAAAGAAATAATATGGTATGTAGTTAAACATCAAAAATTAGAAGAGTCCACAAGGACTTATTAGAGGAAAATGTATAGAAATTGGTAGGCTTTAGAGCTATCAAGAAGTAAACAAATCAATCAAATAAGTGCCGTGGTAACGTCATCTTCTAAAAGGCGACAACCACGGCCTTTTTATTTTCCAAAAATAATTATCTCCCATTGATTTAATGCTTTATCTATGATAAATTAGATATTACTTAATAATAAAAATATTTTATGAAAATTACTAAAAAAGATTTACCTAAAAATCAAGCAGAATTAAAAATTGAAATTGAACCAAAAGAATATCAAGAATTTTTAGAAAAAACTGCTCAAAAAATGTCAGAAACTACTAAAATCCAAGGATTCAGACCCGGAAAAGCTCCTTATGATATTCTTAAAAAGAAATTAGGAGAAATGCCTATCTTTGAACATGCTTTGGATGCAATATTAACTCATTTTTATTTTGAAACAATTATGCAAGAAAAATTAGAACCAATTTCTCATCCTAAAATAGATATTGAAAAAATGACAGCAGAAAATCCATTGATTTTTAAAGCTACTGTTAACTTAATTCCTAAAATTAAAATTTGTGATCTAGATAAAATCGAAGTTAAAAAAACCAAAGTAAAAATTGATGACAAAGAAGTTGAAAAAGCTATTGATACTTTAAGAGAAAACCAAGCTAAAGAAGCTCTGGAAGATAAAAAAATAGAAAAAAATGATAAAACTGATATTGATTTTGCAGTTAGTATTGATGGTGTGGTTATTGAAGGTGGAAAAGAAACAAACTATCCTCTAGTGATTGGCAAGGGGCATATGATTCCTGGATTTGAAGAAAATTTAATGGGTAAGAAAAAAGGAGATAAAGTTGAATTTAAATTAAAATTCCCAGAAAAATATCAAAATAAAAACGTAGCTGGTAAAGAAGCTGACTTT
>Ga0307991_1003500_pt1 | contig 10150 bp, 8 predicted proteins | sample EllFjometagen131_FD_203146 | JGI IMG/M metagenome (GOLD analysis project Ga0307991, IMG submission 203146) | Marine microbial communities from Ellis Fjord, Antarctic Ocean - #131 | ecosystem: Environmental > Aquatic > Marine > Unclassified | place: Southern Ocean | collected 2014-10-08 | reverse complement strand
TGAAACCTCCTGAGTATCAGCTACAACCTCTCCAACAATTCCCAATTCATGGGGAGTGGAATTTTTTATGAATTCTAAATTTCCCATTACTCCATTTTTACCATAAATATGAAAAAATGATTTAAATTGTATTTCCTTAAATTCATTTTTTACTTCATCTTTTACAGCATCTATCACTTCATCTATCTTATTAATTAATATCGGATCTCTTGCTCCCGCAATAAAGATTGTTCGATATCCTATTTTTCTAGCTCCTTCAAGTTTTACCGTATATTTCTCTTCAATAAACTTTGAACCACTTACTCTTACCGATCTATCTCCTATTTCTTCAAAATTTACATTAGTCAAATCAAGCAACCCCCCGGGAAGCCCCAGCTTTATGGGATTATCTTTTTCATACAAAGTATGCGCAGCCACAGATTCTTTTGTGCATTTTCTTGCTTTATTTGGTGGTTTTAATATGAAACAATCTTTTTGTATTGTTGCCACTAACACATCAAAACCAGAGGCTGGCTCACAGGCCATACATCCACATTCAAGAATTTTCCCCATATGAATGGCTAAACCTTTATCAAATCCTTTCATAATAGGTAGTGATGCTATAACAGCTGGATCATAGGCGCGACCGGCAATAATTACATCCGGCTTTAACTTTAAGGCTTTAATAAAAGGTTCTACGCCCATTTGGGCTACAATCCGTGTTGCTTTATTAATATCTTCAACTGTTAACGCTTTGCCAGTTTCAAATGTCTTTATTCTCTTTTCTTTTAAAGCTTTCTTTAAAACATCTTTATCAATATCAGCTTCAATTTTTGCTAATTTAAATTTAAGGCCTTTTTCCTTAGCAATCTCTTTTGCTATATCTATTGTCCATTCTAAATTTGGCTTGGCTCCTGTAGTAACTGCAGAACCAACAATAAGAGGTATATTCTTTTCTTGCCTAGCCAATAATAGAAGCTCTAAGTCTCTTTTAACCGATGCTCTACTTTCTGTAGTTAAACCTGCCCCCAAATAATACGGACCAGGATCTGATGATCCAGCATCCAAAGCAATTACATTAGGATTCATTTTCAGGCCTTCGCTTAAAGACTCTTCAGGAAAACCTGACCCTAGGCCGCCACTAGAACTTAATATAGTTATTTTTTGCATTAATTTCCTTTTTAGTATATCGAATAATTTACTTTTTTTTATCTGCTACAACTGCCACAAAACCACCTTCCCCAAAGCCATCTTTAAACTTCTCATCCCCCCTAAAGGACGTCCTGTATCCGCGTATCTTACAAATAAGACTCCTTTCCCATCATCGCTCTCATCTAATAAACATCCTCTCCAATCGCTTATTTCATCAACCTCAAAATTATCTGATAAGAGTTCATCTCTTTTTTTATATACATGAACCTTGGCGCTTGAGAAGGCATAATCTTCCGCTTTCTTGGCGGTTACCGCGATGGATTATATGGTGATGGCAATTGGGAATAACTATTCTTGTTATCCTTACCATACATAGATTCTATCAGAATAATGACGCTTGTTCAATAATTAAGTGTTCTGTTCTCGGAAGTACCTGGAAGTACACTGCGCGGTTCCTTTAAACTAAAACTTAAAACAAAAGCTCCCAATAAAAATAAACCAGTTATTGCGAAAACCACATTATAAGAACTATGCTGGATTAACATTCCTCCTATCAATGGAAAAAATACAACAGGTAATCTAAAAGTCCCTTCTAAGCTTATATAGCGAGGCCTATCTTTAACAGGAGCAGTATCTAATAAAAAGCTGTTTTTGCCCATTATGCGCCCAGAGATAAAAAAACCTAAAAGCACAAATAATATTACAAATAGATTTGGACAATGCCGTGGTAATACGAGAACAAATAAAGGCACCGATAGCCCACATAATATGCTGAACTGAATAACCTTCTTGCTCCCTAAAAAATCCGATAAAAGCCCCTAAATATCCATAAACGGGACAGCGGCTACTCCACCCATAAAAGTAAACAAGAAAAGAAGCGAAAATATTCCCCAGAGAGCTATTGGGGGGTTATTTTCAGCAAACAGATAAGTAATTAACGCCACCAGGCCCCAGCACAATGCCCTAATTGTAATTGCGAATCTCAAAAGAGGCCTTTTGTGAATTTTATGTTCTATTCTACTGGCAACAAACAACTGAGGCAGAATATTGCCGATGCTTCCAATCTCGCCCACAACACTTGAAAATAATCCAATTAAAACTTTAGATGTTGTAAAATTAGTCAAGAATACAGGCAAAACTGTAGTCGCACTGCCAAAGGCGACACCTCCGCTATAAAACGTGCCGTGCAGAAGCCCAATTATGAAATTAAATCTTGAAACCGCTTTTTGTCCTTTATTTATAGTTTCTTCATAAAATTCAATATCTTGCATTCATTATAATAGTTATCATGAATACATCTTTTTAAAAATTCTCCTTTTAAAATAAAACCGGCTTTTTCGATTTCCCTTATAACATCTTCTAATTCTAAAGAAGCCAGTTCCATCAAAGGATAATCTTTTTTATAATGTTTAGGATAAAGAGATAAAAAACCATCCTTTTTCAGGATTCTATAAATTTCCTTATAGATTTTCTCCCTATTTTTCTCATAATGAATAACATCATAACATAAAGCAACATCTACAGAATTATCCTTTAAAGGAACTTTTGTATCTTCTTGTAATAGTTTTATATTCTTTAAATCTTCCTGATTTATTATCTGCTTCAATCTATTTAATGATTGTCTATCTTCATCCAGCGCATAAACTCTACCATTTTCCCCTACAACTTTTGCTAAAGGAATTGCATAATGGCCCTCGCCACAGCCAAAATCTAAGACAATATCCTTTTCTTTAATCCCGATACTTTTTAAAAATTCTTGCCCATCTATCTTGAGCCATTTTTCAATATCTGAATCCATTTTAATTACCTTTTCTGGACTTGAAGTATCCTTACATAACTCTTGAAAAATAACTTTTCTCTAAAGGAAACAAAATTGTTACTAGATAATATTTTTTCCCAATCCCTCTTTATAAAATCAAAAGCATATGGACATTCTATTAATTTAAATAGTACTTTTATATAAACGGGAGATTCCTCAAATATGAACTGGTTATAATCAAGAACAAATAATCTGCCACTAACTTTTAAAACTCTATACGCCTCTTTAATAATATCTTCTCTCACATCTTGGGGAAAACCATGTATTAGGAATGAAATCAAAATTTTATCAAATATCTCATTTTCAAAAGGAAGTCTTTTGTCTATACGAGAAAACATTACATTTATATTGGTAAAAGTGCTGCATTTTTTCATAAATTGTTTAACCATTACCTTCGAAATATCTAAACCGATAATGCTGCCTTTGTTAGATAAATAATTTTTCATTAAACAGGTGTTGCGGCCTGTCCCGCATCCTAAGTCCAGTATTTTATCCTTCTGTTGTATACCCATATATTCTATAGCTTCTTTTATAAAATGGCTATACATGCCAAAAGTTATAAAATCAAGCAAAAGATCATAATGTCTTGCCAAAAATCCGCTAACCTCTACTTTGGAATCAGCATAATATTTCCCACGCCAGGCACCCTGGGCTATTCTCATAAACTCTGCGCGTTCCTTTTCATCCATTTCTTTCATATTTATTTCAACTTTGATGCTCTCATTTTCTTTCTTTACTGCAGATTTAAGAGCATTTATCAAATAATCTTTAATGGGAATAGCCAGCATTGGTATTTTCAGAGTAAGCGAAGCCTTGGTCTCCTGAACATCTATATCTTTAATCATTCCCAGGCCAAAAATGGTAGGGGCACTTTCGGGATGTTCAATTTCTTTCAAAATCTTTTCAACTCTGTCTTTTTTACTTCTTATCATTACATCTCTACGCAATTTTATTTAAAACCTTCACTCATACCCTAAGTTCTAAATAATCTTTTATAAAATTAGATTAAAACTGTGTGTTTTTAAAAATTATACCTCATTCTAAAATAAATATTAGAATTTCTCTCCATCTGGCCAAATTCAGTAATTTCATCCTTCCCCCAGATTAAATTAGCACCTAAGGTTGTCGTTAAATGGTCATTGACGTCATAGCTTATTGTGGGCCTTAAATAGGTGTCTTCATCCGAAGGGGAATAAAAAGTGAAAAATCCCAGATGCAGGGTTTGATTCCATAAAAGTTTGGTTAAACGCAAAGTAACAAGGTGCCTGCGTTCATCCCAGCGGAAATCCTGAGTCAAAAGGGCCTCTTTATAATTTCTATAATCCAAGGTTTGCTCATAAAGATACTGAACCCCAATTCTAAAATCATTGCCCATATCTTTTTCATAACCGGTTAACAATTTAAAAGATGAATTTTGTATAAGTCGGTCATTGCCTTTTCTATTATTTCGAGAGTCATAATATCCTATTTCTATATTGCCAATTCCTTCCAGAATTGGGCCTCGCAAGCTCGCTCCATAGACATTTAAAGCTGGATAAAAAAGTTCCCTATTTGCTTCGTTTAGGTACCCCCTGGGCATTTCATAAAAACCGTAAAAATAATACAAGGCGGTTTCATAATTACTAACTGTTCTGTGAAGCCTCAGGGCATATTCTGTATTATTCAACTGCTTCGGAGGTTCGACTAATCTTCTTTCAGAATTTCTTCCGGCAATGCCACCCTGAAAGCTGTCGAAAAAAGAGAGCCGGTCTCCTTTAGGAATGATATTCGGCTGAAAAGTGGGAATTACCACCACATCCGCATTGGCAATATCATTATAAAAAGAAATTCTAAGACCGTCGGAAGGAACCTTTAAATACTCGTCGTCTCTGCCGGCAAAAAACGACACATAGTCTTTGGGGAAAACATCATTTATAAAAAGATAATCTCCCGTTCCCCAGGTAAAAATTTGCCTGCCAAGCTTAACATCTACGGAAGTAGCCGGACTAAATTGCGTATAAAATTCTCTTAAATCAAAAGCTGTCTCGCCGCCGAAATATTCGTCTAGTACAAAATCGCCCCGGAAGAAAATTTCAGAGTTCCAATCAGCCAAAAAACGCTTAGGATAATATCTCGTTTTAAGCTGTAGTCTTTGCTCCAACATATTATATTCATTCTTTTTTGTGGTATCGTTTTTAAGCTTATATCCATAATCAAATTCCAAAAACCCGTGCACGTCCGGCAGTTTATCATTTATAGTAATAGCCCACAAAGAAGAAAAAGGCCAAAACAATGTTATTATTAGCAATAAAGATACAAATATTCTCTTTTTCATTTTTAATTTTCTCTCTTACCTCTTTATCCACTGGGCAGGAGGCCTTCTTAGGTATCTTTCTGTAAAGATATCGTCAGTTAAACCGATATTGTATTTAATTTTCTTATAGGTAATTACGGTATTTCCACCTGAATTCAAATCCTCGGCTTTCATTTCTATTATCGTAGGATAACCCTGAATATTTTCTACCTTTAAACCCTCTATGATACGGTACTTCTTGCCGTGGGAATCATAATATTCTGTCTTTATGGGTATAAAATTATCTTTCCTGATCCATATATAATAATAGTCAAAATTTATATTTTTTTTGTTTTTAGGAACATTCTTAATTTTATAACAGTTGTTTTCTTCACCTACCAATTCGTGAGTATCTTCGTTTATCCCTCTACCTGATACATCCTCATAAACAAAATGGGAACCGACAAAGCTGGAACGTTTATCGCTAGCGGCAATACGCCTGACTAAATCTAAAGCAGGGAGGTAAAGCCAACGGTCATCCTCCTTAGTTGTGTGCTTCCAGACCATATAAACCATATCCCGGACATCTTCCGGTTTATAGAAATAGATATAAAATTTCTGCTCTCCACCATCGGCAACATCCTTCCTTAGGATTGTGAATTCTCTTACTCTCTTTCTCCCCTGGGAATCAGTAATTGCCATATTTACTTCTGCCGTACCATCCTGACCTTCGTAGTAAGCAACATTGTTTGCTTTCTCAACTATCTCTTGTACTGTGAGATTTTCCGCGTTAACCGCCCCGACATTAAAAAAACTAAGCAATAAAACCACAATAAATCCCATTAGAAAACCCTGATACTGTTTTAAACGGTAAGATATGAGACACTCTTCTGACGAGGTAAAAATGCTTTTGCCTATCATAGTGATTCCTCCTTTTTTTTATCTTTCTTATGCAATTTTAAATATTTGCACACTTCTTCTTTGAAAACAAAAGCACAAATAAAGAACGAGAAAAGAAATGTCGGTAAAACAATATAAAAAATTGTCCTCCACGGCATTTTGGTATAACCTGAAAGAATATATATTATAGCCAAAACGACAATTGTCCCAAAAAAAGCGCATTCCCCTCCATGACAAAGAAAGTGCGTTTCTCTTTCTTCTATATGAGAAGGAGAAGAAGAAATAATGGCAGGCAAAATAAAGAATGTTCCCAAACATGAGGTAAACATAATCGCCGCCATAAAAAAACCTACGGTCTGATAAGGAATTAGGGGCGCGGCTAAAAGTGGTAAGAAACCAACGGCAACAACTATAGCATTTCTAGCAATTGCTCTCCCCGGACCACCAAATGTATACCTGGCGGCATCCTGCCAATTCTTAGTTTTTTCGTAACGAGCGCGGCTCCTCTGCATAAAATGGATTGCAAAATCTATTGATAATCCTAAAGTCAAAGCTGATAAAACCGCCACCGGCATATCATAATTCCTTCCTATTATTCCCAGCAAACCATATGTAAATACTATGGTCACAGTCAGCGGAACCATTGAGATTAACCCTCTAATAGGTGAGCCAAAGAGAAGAGTCATCATAAAAAATACAATTATAAAACTTCCTAAAAAGTTCTTTAACATCCCCATCACCATTTTATTCTGCCAGGCAACATTTACATAAGTCAAACCTGCCCAATTATATTTTATTCTATAAGGAGCAGGATTATTCTTAACAAAATTATCTACCTGATGGATTACCTCCTCCATATTCTTATTATCCCCGCTTTTAAGCTGTATCCAGATATTGGTTTTAGAATAATCAGGAGTAACCATATGCCAGAGATCATTGGGTTTATGAGAATTCTGGTAAGACATCAAGCACTGGGCAACTCCTTGTTTTGTTTTGGGTATCTTATAAAATTTCTTCTCTCCTCCTACAAGCTCCATATAAACTTTTTTGGTAACATCAACCAGAGAGGTTGATTTGCCAACATCGCCCTGAGTTTGTAAATAATTCTGTAGTTTTTCTATATAGTGGAGCATCTCCGGTTTCTTAAACACCTCCGGTATATCTTTGGACTCTATTACCAGATAGGCCATATAAGTTCCGCCAAAATGAGTATTTAAAACTTTATCGGCAATCCTTATAGGATGATTTTCAGCAAACCAGCGCACCGGATTGTCATTAACCTGAATCTTGCCTATGCCCCAAATAGAAATATTAAAGATAATAAAGGTTAAAAACAGCACCAATCTCCATTTTTTCGTAGCAATTAAACCAACCGACCTTAAAATCTTGCTCAGGATGGTTTTTTCTTCATTCTTATCCGAAACACCGAAACTCTTCAAACTTTTCGTTCCTATCAAAGAAATATAGGCGGGGATAAATGTCATTGATATAAACCAGGCAATCAAAACCCCGGTTGAAACAAATACGCCAAAAACCTGCACAGGAGGAATGCGCGAAAATGACAAAGATAAGAATCCTATCCAGGTTGTAAGAGCAGCATAAAGCATGGGGATAAAAAGAATATCTATAGATGCGAGAATGGTTTTCTTTTTATCTCCTATGCTTTTATATTTTTCAAAAAATTCACTCAAGATATGGATAGAACTCAAAACTGCAATAGGAATTAAAAATATAGGAATCATAGAACTCATAATATGAACGGGGAAACCAAAACCAATAAGAAGCCCCATAGTTATAATGACAGTAGCAAGAGCCACTATCATAGGCGCGATAATCAAACTTATTTTCTTAAAGAACATAAACATCAGCAAAAATATAATTAAACCTGCTAACGGAGCTGAAACCGCCATTTGAACAAACATCTCATGCCCAAATGTATTTTCAGCAATTGGCAAACCTGCAATATAATATTTCTCATTTCCCTTGTACTTATTGGTTATTTTCTTTATTTCCTGTGATATCTGATAACTCATATTCTTCTTTTCTATAGGAACGTAAATACACAGGGCTTTACCATCTTCAGAAACCATAGTGCCGTAAAACATAGGGTTTGCCATTGTCCTATCTTTTATATATAATGCCTCCTTCTCTGTTTTTGGAGGTTGTTCCATTAACCATTTGAACCTGACTGTCCCTACTCCTGCCTGTTCAATATCATCTTTAGTTGCCGGAGATATAAGTTCATAAGCAATAACACCCTTTACATTCTCAATCTCTTTTGTAATCTTATATATTTTGGTGAGAGTAGTGGTGTTGAAGACGCCATTGGTATTCTTTTCATTTACAATCCCTAGGATTATAAAATCGAAAAGAGAGAATTCTTTTTTTGTATTATTATGAAAGATTCGAACCGCATCCTCTTTAGGCAACATATTTTCCGGGTCAGTATCAACCTTCATCTTAGGGTACTGCATAAAGGAAAAGAGTAAAATAATACCTAAAAGTATCATTATAAATATAGGGTGCTCCGTAGAAAACTTAATAATCCTTCTCATATATACCTCCTCTATCTAAAGTAAATTATTTTTTTCTTCTAATAATTCTAAAATGCTTTTTATCAACTGAGGATTTCTTAAAAAATAACATTTCCTCTTTCCCTGCTAAATCCATTCAACAATACCGCTTGCTTTCAAGATACATAAGTGCTGAAAAATATTCGGCTGTTTCACTTTAATCAATTCTTTTATATTGCTAACACATTTCTTATCCCTCAATAACTCCGTAACTATTACAATGCGGGTCTGCTGGAAAAGCGCCTTAAAAAAATTAGAGACTCCCTTGTAATCTAAAGCTTTTCATTTGGCCCTCTTTATAATATAATCATATTCGAATATCTTTATATCAAAATTGAAAGAGTTTGTCAAATGAATTCTCAATGTATTCCGGTATTCCGGAGACAAAACACTTAACTATCTTTCCGTTTAAGTCCCAGTCTCTTTTTTTGTATACGTGGGCCTTGACGCTTGAAAAGGTATAATCTTCCGCTTTCTTGGCTATTGCCGCGATGGATTATATGGTGGGGGTGATTGGGAATAACTATTCTTATTATCCTTGCCATACATAAATTCTCTCAGAATAATGCCGCTTTTTTAATAATTAAGTGTTCTGTCCTCGGATGTAATACGCTAAACTTCTTTTTTCTAATTTATATATGGCTTATATTTTTCCCCGCGATAACCGCCACAAAACCGCCCTGCCCAAAACCACTTCGAGGTTTTTCTATCTCAGTCATATCCCGTGGCAAATTAAACAGTGTTTGATAGTAAATGAGATTATAGAAACCTGCCGCCTTAAGCCATTGAGTTAGTTGGTTAACTTTTACAAACTTGGCTTCTTTATAAAAAGCACCTTCTTTATTTCTATAAAAATCAGCTAAAAAGCTATTACTATCTACTATACCGATTATGATTTTGCCATTATTGTTTAAAACTCTCCAAGCCTCTTTAATTACCTTTTGGGGACTATTGACAAAAGCCAAAGTAATAACAATAACTACATACTCAAAAACATTATCCTTAAAAGGGACGTTCTCACCTGAGGCCTTCTTTATTTTAACACCTCTCCCCTTTGCTATTTTAAGCATATTCACTGAAGGATCTATGCCATATTTAATACCTAAAGATTCAGCAAATCTGCCCGTACCCACACCTATTTCTAAACCTTTTTTATCTTTAGGAACTAGTTTAGACAAAAGCTTCAGCTCTGAAAGATAAGTAAACTTATTCTTTTCATACCAGGTATCATATTTTTTAAAATATTGATCGAATATACTAAACATAATTAACCTTTGTAAGATAAATCATCAGAATAAAAACGCCTTAAATGTTCGTAAAACTCCTTGTTCATTGTATTTTTTTTTACATCTTTTCTTTTAAAAGAATACCTATAGCCAAAACAGTATTTCATTAAAATATCGTTAGCATGAGCTATCTCTTTAAATCTCTCTTCGCATTTTTTTTTACTATTAC
>Ga0307991_1003499_pt1 | contig 10151 bp, 5 predicted proteins | sample EllFjometagen131_FD_203146 | JGI IMG/M metagenome (GOLD analysis project Ga0307991, IMG submission 203146) | Marine microbial communities from Ellis Fjord, Antarctic Ocean - #131 | ecosystem: Environmental > Aquatic > Marine > Unclassified | place: Southern Ocean | collected 2014-10-08 | reverse complement strand
CAAAATCAAACAGAAATAATCTTTGAGAAAGACTTATTTTCTGGATAATTTCAATTTTATAACGTAAATACTGGGATAGAACTATGTTTTCTTTAATTTAGCAAAAACTTTCGGATGCTAGTGATAAATTATAAAGTTTGATAAAAAAGATTGAACTATTTTAAAATCAGTTTTCAATTCTTCCAAATCAATTTCAATTTTATTTGGAACTGTACTTTTTTTTAATCTTTTATCTTTTGGATATCTAAAACTAAATGATTCAGGGTCATGATTTTCAAAAAAAACTACCAAATTATTTATGTTTTTAAGTTTTGATTTATAAGGGAATAAATATTTATTATTTTTTAATTCTTGATTTTCTTTAAAGATTCTTTCAATTTTTGGCTTAACTTTATTCCAAAGGGTTTTTAAGTAATGATTAGTTTCTAAGTCTTTTGTTTTATTAATAAAATATTCATGATATAATATTTCTTTAAAACTTAATTCTAAGAAATGCCTAATTAAAAATAATGTTGGTAATATTTTATTTCTATTTGTTTCGTTTTGATTTGCTGGAAGAGATTCCAAAAGCAAAATAGCTGCATCTTTATAGCCTTCCATATAACAACCCCAATCAAATTTTCCAAAAAAATCTTTATCAATTGTATAATTCATTATAATTATTATTTAAATTTAACAACAGTAATACCCTGCCCTCCTCTTTCAATATGTTCATCTTTGAAAGACTTAATTTCCTCAATGGTTGAAAGGTATTCTCTGATTACATTTCTTAAGATTCCATTGCCGGTGCCATGTAGAATTGTGACTTCGGAAATGTTTAGCAAAATTGCATCATCAATATATTTTTGAATTAGGCTGAGAGCTTCAATAGCTCTTTTTCCTCTGAGGTCAATATTGGTTTTAAAATTTGCCATTTTGATGTTAAGCCCATCAATAATATTTCTATTATGATTTTTAGGACCAAATGGCTTGTCTTTTTTGTAAGAAGTTTTTTTTATTTTTTCTAAACTTTTTAATGGGACACTAAATTTTTTATTCCGAAAAATTATTACAGCTTTTTCATCTCGAATTTCAACAACTTCTCCAACTATGTTTTGTGAAATAATTCTGACATTATTTCCAATTTCTATTGGTGTTTGTTCTATCGGTTCAGCGGTTTTTTTCTTTGGAAGTTTTTTGGGAATTATTATTTTCTGAGCCGGTTTTGGCTTGCTTTCAATTTTAATTATTTCTTTTTGTTTTTCAATTTTCTCTCTTAATTCTTTTGTTTTTTCCTTAGATGCCTGAGCTTCTTTTATATCTTTTATCGTTCTTTCTATCAGCTTATTTGAATTGTCAAGAATTTCTTTTGCTTCTTGTTTTGCTTTTGTTAGAATATTTTCTTTCGATTTTTTGAGCTCTTTATTAAGGTTTTCATATTTCTCAATGATTTTAGATAGAAACTCATCAGCTTCTTTTAATTCAGCATTTTTCTTAAGAAGCTCGTTTTTTTCGATTTCCAATTCAATCAATTGTTTGTCGAAATCCAATTGTTTTTTCCCAACTTTTTCAGAAGCTTTTTCAATTATTTCTTTTGAAAGACCAATTTTATCAGCAATTTCAAAAGTAAAAGAGCTGCCTGGTTTTCCAAGCTTTAATTTATAAAGAGGTTGTAATTTTTTCAAATCAAAGAGCATAGCTCCGTTAATGATGCCGTTTTCTTTTTCAGGGAGAAGTTTTAGATTTGAATAGTGTGTTGTAACAATTCCAAGAGCATTTTTGCTATTAAGTTTCTCAAGACATGCTTCGGCAATAGCACCGCCGAGACGTGGTTCTGTCCCTGTTCCGAATTCATCAATCAGGAATAATGTTTTATCATCAGAATTATCAAGAAAATATTTGATGTTTAATAAATGTGAACTGTAAGTGCTTAAATCGTTTTCAAGAGATTGTTCATCACCGATATCAATAAAAATTTTATTAAAAATACCAGTCTCAGACAATTCTTTCATGGGAACAAGTAAACCACATTGAAGCATATATTGGAGTAGCCCCACTGTTTTAAGACAAACGGATTTTCCACCGGCATTAGGTCCCGAAATAATTAAAATTCGTTTTTGGGCATCTAAACTAATTGTAAGTGGTTCAATTTTTTTGTTTTGTGATTTATGCGATAAATATAAAAGAGGATGTTTTGCATCAATCCAATTGATATATGGTTTGTTAGTTATGATTGGTTTAACAGCTCCAATTTTAAGAGAAAGTTTTGCTTTAGCCTGAATAAAATCTATAAGTCCGAGAAAATGATATGAGTTTTCTAAATCAAAAATAAATGGTCGAAGAAAATCAGTGAAGTCTTTTAAAATTTTAATTATTTCTCTTTTTTCGGCAAATTCTAATTCTTTGATTTCGTTATTCGTTTCAAACAATTCAGTTGGTTCAATAAAAATTGTTAAACCTGTTGAAGATTTGTCATGAATAAATCCTTTGATTTTTCTTTTGTGAGTAGCAGAAATCGGAATAACTGCCCTGTTGTTTCTAATAGTTATTTCTGTGTTGCTTTGTGTCCACCCCGAATTTTTTGCTGTATTTAAAACTTGTCTTATTTTTTTTTCAACATTTGATTGTTTTGCTATTAAATCTTTTCTTATTTGTTGAAGTTCCGATGAGGCATTATCCCGAATTATGCCTTTTTCGTCAATTATTTTTTCAATCCTTTTAATAATTGATTTTTCTATTTCAACATTTTCTATTAATTCTTTTAAAAATTCATATTTATTTTCATCTAATTTTTTAATAAATAAAATACAATCTGAAATTGTAGTCAAGGAAGATTTAAGGTCAATAAGATTTTCAATTTCAATATAAGTGCCTTCAACATTTAATCTTAATAACTCTGAAGTAAGGTCAATATAATTTTGTGAAGGGAAGACATCTTCAATCAATAAAATTTGTCTGAATTCTTCGGTTTGAGATATAAGTTTATTGAGAATTTCAAAATCATCTGAAAAATGAATTGAATCAACGAGTTTTTCACCAAGCTGACTTAAACAAGCTTCTTTTAGCATGTTTCGAATAATATCGAAACTTATTTTATTTTCAAAGTTTTCGGGATAGTTCACGAGGCAAAGTTAGGAAAATACTGGAAGAAAATTTTCGTTCATATGTTAATCTGTATATCCTGTTTCGGAAAGCCATTTATTTAACTCATTCCTAATTTTACCATCTGAGTCATAATTTGACAATATCTCGATAAATCCATCATAGGTAAGAAATTTCCCATAATATGTATTATAAATTTCCTGTATAAATTTTTTCCAATCATCATCACCCATAAGATTCCTGAGTTTATTAACAACCAAAGGGCCTTTTTGATAAATCACATACCCATCTTCTTGATTAGAAACAGTTTTAATGTCAATAATAGGTTTTTCATTTTCATTTTCAATTTCTCTATATAATTCCAGATGGCTTGCAAGCTGATTTCTGAAACTATCCTCACCCAATGTGTTTTCAATATACAATAAAGAGAAGTATTCAGTAATTGATTCTTCAAGAAATCGATAGCAATTTGTTTTTGAATTGACAAACATGCCTGCCCCCCACCATTGATGTGCAATTTCATGAGGAGCCCAATTATAACCCATCTTAAAGTACTCGATGAAAGGTGAGCCCATTAAAACTAATGTGCTTAAAGATTGTACTAACTGAGCACCTTTAAATGGAATTTCTACTACTGTCAATTGTTTGTTTCTATATGTCCCGATATATTTATTATAGAAAGAGAAAGAATTACAAATTTGATTAATTATTTTATTATTAACAACAGTATCATTAGAAACAAAGTGGAAATTAATATTGATATTATCAATACTCTTAGTAACTGTATCAAAAATATCTGATTTTGCGATCATGAGTGCATAATAATGAAAATTATTATGTACATACTTATATGTGTTTTTATTACTGTCAATTTTAACATTTACATCTCCATTTGCAAATGCTGAATAATTCTTGGGTAACTTAACATCCAATTCCATACTTGCATTATCATCATATTGAACTGGATACCAGTGGTCATATCTTCGGATTAAAATAATGCTATCGTAACTAAATGAATCAGCAGGTAGAATATACTCAAATGCGATATTTATTTTTTCGCTATTCTTACATTGTTCAGGTATTTCAAGGAGCAAAGTATCATTTTTTGAAGAGAGACGAGAGACTTCCGCTAATGAATTATTCATTGTAACCGATTTTAATGATGCATGAGGACTTAGTAAAATCTTCAAATTATTTAAATTTTCAGTTTTCTCAATTTCAAGAAAAGCTTTTACATCTATTGACTTCTCACTTAAATTGTAATCTGCCACAATTTTGTATGATATTATATCATAGCTTAAGCTTTGACCATAAATACTTTGAAATACGGTGCAGAAAGAAACGATACATGTTAGAATTATCTTTTTCATAAGTAAATTTTAAATGAAATAATATTATAAAATGACCAATGTGTTTGTTTTTATCAAGTTTGTTACATAATAATTTCTGATTTTTTATGATTAATCAGAATTAGTGCATTTGAAATCTAATAAAGTATCAAAATAATTACTATCAAAATTACTTATTTTTTGATATAATACCAAATATCTTTACCATTGCATCAGATTTGGAGGCAACAAAATGTGACCTCCAATTTATATTCACTCTATAAAATTAACAAAAAATTGAATGCGTTTTAGCTTAAGCCTAATTATTTTTTAAATATAATAAATGGATGGACATATCCATTAAAAGACAAACTCATTACAAAGAGCATTATCTTTTAATCCAAACCTTATCTTTTAATTTCCAAGTTTGTTCATAAAGCAAATTTAGAATTAATTTATAATTCATCATCAAGCAATTATTATAGAAATTTCATATTGAACATAAATACTAATTAATGTCATAAAATAGTTTAAAATTTTTTTTTACTTTCGCAATTCTTAAAAATATACAATTTTAAAAAAATAGTTTTTCTAAAAGAATAAAAAAATATAAATATCATGACAAATAAAAAGAATTATATTACCTGTGAGGGTAATTATGCTGCAGCTCATGTAGCTTATATGTTTAGCGAAGTAGCAGCTATTTATCCAATAACACCATCTTCAAATATGGCAGAATATATTGATGAATGGGCAGCTAATGGCAGAAAAAACATTTTCGATGAAATAGTAAAAGTTGCTGAAATGCAATCCGAGGGAGGAGCATCAGGAGCTGTTCATGGTTCGCTTCAGTCAGGAGCATTAACATCAACATTTACCGCATCACAAGGTTTGCTGCTAATGATTCCTAATATGAATAAAATTTCTGGTGAACTATTGCCGGGAGTTTTTCATGTTAGTGCAAGAAGTATTGCAGGTCATGCACTTTCGATTTTCGGTGACCATACTGACGTTTATCATGCACGACCAACAGGATTTGCTTTGCTTGCAACTGGTAGCATCCAACAAATTATGGATTTAGCAGGTGTTGCTCATTTGGCTGCTATTAAATCAAGAATTCCTTTTGTTCACTTTTTTGATGGATTCAGGTCATCTCATGAAATTCAAAAAGTTGAAGCTCCACTAACAGAAGATATGGCAAAATTGGTAGATTATGAAGCTTTACAAGAATTTAGAGATAGAGCATTAAATCCAGAACACCCTGTTACTCGAGGAACTGCCCAAAATCCAGATATATATTTTCAAGCAAAAGAATCTGCAAATAGATTCTATGAACCTGTTGCTGATATTGTAGAAGATTATATGCAGGAAATCGCTAAATTGACAGGCAGAGAATATCATCCTTTTACTTATTATGGACCTGAGGATGCAGAAAATATTATTGTCGCAATGGCTTCAGTAACTGAAACTATTAAAGAAGTTGTTGATTATCTTAATGAAAAAGGCGAAAAAACAGGATTAATAACTTGTCATTTATATCGTCCTTTCTCAGAGAAATATTTCTTTAATGTATATCCAGAGTCAGTTAAGAAAATTACCGTATTAGACAGGTCAAAAGAATCCGGTGCTAACGGTGAACCTCTTTATTTAGATATTAGAGATATTTTTTATGATAAAGAAAATAAACCTTTGATTGTTGGTGGAAGATATGGTTTAAGCTCTAAAGATACTACACCGGCTCAAATTATTTCAGTATTTGAAAATTTAAAATCATCTAATCCTAGAAATAGATTTTCTATAGGAATTAATGATGATGTAACTCATCAATCTTTGCCTCAGTTACCTGAGATAAGCGTTACTTCAGAAGGAAATTTTGAAGGAAAATTCTACGGTCTTGGTGGTGACGGAACTGTTGGAGCTAACAAAAATTCTATTAAAATTATTGGTGGTTGTACTGACAAATATGCACAAGCTTATTTTGCTTATGATTCAAAAAAATCAGGTGGAAACACAGTTTCCCATTTAAGATTTGGTGATAACGAAATCAGGTCAACTTATTATGTAAATACTCCAAATTTTGTTGCTTGTCATGTGTCTGCATATTTAGATAGATATGACATGCTTAAAGGATTGAAAAAAGGAGGTATTTTTCTTTTAAATAGTCTTTGGGATGCTGAAGAAACTAAAAAAAGATTACCAGATCATATGAAAAAATATTTGGCTGAAAATGATATTCAGTTTTATATTATAAATGCAACAAAAATTGCAGAAGATATTGGATTAGGTAATAGAACAAATACAATTATGCAATCTGCATTTTTTAAAGTTTCAGAAGTAATTCCTTACGGAACAGCAGTTGAAGAAATGAAAAACGCCATCAGCAAAACTTATAAAATGAAGGGCGAAAGCATTATTAAAATGAATTTTACTGCTGTTGATAAAGGAGAAGATGTTGAAAAAATTGTTATTCCTAAAGAATGGGCAACTATTGAAATAAAAGAAGTTATTGACAACAGAGACTTATCAGAATTTATGAAAAATGTTGTTGAGCCAATTAATTCTCTCAATGGTGATGATGTTCCTGTTAGTGCTTTTCTTGGAAGAGAAGACGGTACATTTCCTGCAGGAACAACTCAATATGAAAAAAGAGGAGTTGCCGTTAGTGTTCCCGAATGGATACCCGAAAATTGTACTCAATGTAATCAGTGTGCTTGTGTTTGCCCTCATGCTGCAATCCGTCCATTTTTATTAACCGAAGAAGAAGTTAAAAATGCTCCTGAAGGAACTCCTTTCCAACAAGGTAAGGGACCAATAAAGGAATTTAATTTTAAAATTCAGATTAGTGTTCTTGATTGTGTTGGCTGTGGAAACTGTGTTGATGTTTGTCCTGCAAAAGACAAGGCACTTGTTATGAAACATCTCGAAACTCAGGAAGCAGAAATCGAAAGATGGGACTATATGAATTATAAAGTAGGCTATAAAGATGATATTCTTCCGAAAGAAAAGAACATTAAAAATAGCCAATTTGCTCAACCATTATTTGAGTTTTCAGGAGCTTGTGCCGGTTGTGGTGAAACTCCTTATGTAAAATTAATCACTCAATTATTCGGAGAAAGAATGATGATTGCCAACGCAACTGGATGTTCTTCAATCTGGGGAGGTTCAGCTCCTTCAACGCCATATTGTGAAAATTATAAAAGTGGTAAAGGTCCTGCATGGGCAAATTCATTGTTTGAAGATAATGCAGAATATGGTTATGGTATGGCAACTGGTGTTAAAAAAATCAGAGATAAAATTACTTTAAAGATGACTAAAGCATTAGACAGTAATTTGTCAGGTGAAATAAAACAAGCTTTTAAAGAATGGATTGATTCAAAAGAAAACACAGAACAATCAGTTGAAGCATCTGCAAAAGTTGTTGAATTATTAAAGAACGAATCCAATCCTTTGGCAAAAGAAATAATGGCATTTGAGCAATATCTTATAAAAAAATCTATATGGATATTTGGTGGAGATGGCTGGGCTTATGATATTGGATATGGTGGCTTAGACCATGTTATTGCTTCGGGTGAAGATATTAATATTTTGGTTTTAGATACAGAGGTTTATTCAAACACTGGTGGACAAGCATCGAAGGCTACTCCAGTTGGTGCAGTTGCTAAGTTTGCAGCAGCAGGTATGCAAATCAGGAAAAAAGACCTTGGAGCTATGGCTATGACTTATGGATATGTTTATGTTGCTCAGGTTGCTCTTGGAGCAAGTCAATCTCAATATCTTAAAGCTATCAAAGAAGCTGAGGCATATCCCGGACCATCTTTAATTATTGCTTATTCTCCTTGTATCAATCATGGTTTAAAAGCAGGAATGGGGAAAAGCCAGCAACAAATAAAAAATGCTGTTCAAGCCGGATACTGGCATAATTACAGATATAATCCTTTGTTGGAAGCTGAAGGCAAAAATCCATTTATCCTTGACTCAAAAGAACCAGACTGGAGCAAGTTCCAGGAATTTTTACTCTCTGAAGTTCGTTATACTTCACTTGTGAAAACTTTTCCTGAAGAAGCAAAAAGACTTTTTGAAGTTGCTGAAGCTGATGCAAAATGGAGATATAACAGCTACAAGAAAAGAACTAATGATTAATTTTATAACATTATAAATTTTTAAAAACCGAACTTTTCAGTTCGGTTTTTTTTATACCTTTAATTTTTTATTAAAATTCTTTAAAAATTTTACTATCAATATATAAATATATTTTTTACATTTGTTATCAGTTAACATATTATTATATATTAACCAACCCTATTCACATAAATGAAAAAAATTACACCAATTATAACAGGACTTATTGCTTTGTTTTTGATAATACAAATACAAAGCGCAAACGCACAGTATACAATAACTAACTCTGCTTTAGATGTTGGAAATCCGGGTGGTTTAAGAACAGTTATTGATGGCTCGACTAGTGGAGAAACAATAATATTAGCATACAATGCAGGTAGCGACACTACAAATAAATGGTCAAACTCTATAACCATCCCTTTTAGTTTTAAATTTAATGGTGTGCCTGTAACACAGTTTTGTGTAAATAAGAATGGATTGCTTACATTTACAAATAGTGTTGCAGGAACAAATGTAGATACTGCTTTAAATACTAATACTGCACTACCTAATACTAGTTTACCTAATAATACAATATGTTATTTTTGGGAAGATTTTGCGAGTACTCCTCTTGATGCAAATGATGATATTTATACTTCAGTTGTAGGTAATGCTCCACATAGGCAATTTTGGGTACGAAATCATTCATATAAATTGGGTTCGATGGCATTTTCATATTTTGCTCTTGTTTTTGAAGAATTCACAAACGACATACATATTGTTGACATGAATAGACATTCAAGTAATTGTACAGCCACTGTTGCAATTCAAATTAATTCAACAACAGCTTATCAGGTTTCATCCGGACTAAATTCAGCAGCTGGATCTCCAAATATCATAATGGGTGATGGATATTCTAATCCTGCTGACAATGAGTATTACACTTTTATGCATAGAGTTCCAAATGATGCAGGGATATCACTATTAAAATTTGGTAATCCATGCATAGGTCTTAATTCTGTGGAGGTAGAATTAATAAATTACGGCAGTAACACATTAAGTTCTGCCAAAATTCATTGGTCAATAAATGGAATAGTTCAGCCATCCACTTTATCATGGACAGGTTCAATCTCGTCTAATCAGTCAACTTTAGTAACAATAGGAAACTATATCTTTAATACAGCTACGACTTATAATATTAAAGCCTGGACTACACTTCCTAATAGCTTGGTTGATTCAAACAACATTAATGATTCTGCTTATGTTTCAGGTATTCAAACTGGTATATCAGGAATATATACCATTAATCCAGGCAGCCCGGCAGGAGGAACTAATTTTATGTCTTTTTCTTCAGCTATTGCATTTCTATCGGCTAATAGACTTTGTGGTCCTATAGTTTTCGATGTAGCAAGTGGAATATATAATGAGCAAATAACTATTGGCAACATTCCAGGGTCATCATCTATAAATACAATAACATTTCAATCCACAACCGGAAATAAAAATAATGTAATTCTTGGTCTAATTGAAAAAACATGGTTGCTATTTTTTAAGTAATTCATTGATTAATTTCATTTTTCTGTGTTTTTTTAAACCAGCATGAACTCTTATTTTATTTTTAAGATTTGAGAAAGTTCCTTCAAG
>Ga0307991_1003498_pt1 | contig 10154 bp, 11 predicted proteins | sample EllFjometagen131_FD_203146 | JGI IMG/M metagenome (GOLD analysis project Ga0307991, IMG submission 203146) | Marine microbial communities from Ellis Fjord, Antarctic Ocean - #131 | ecosystem: Environmental > Aquatic > Marine > Unclassified | place: Southern Ocean | collected 2014-10-08 | reverse complement strand
TTCTGCTGGGTTATCAAGAACGTCGGCCATCCGGCCGCATTTTACGGCAACTGGCGGTTTTTGTCGTCTTTGCCACTCTGGCGATCCTTTTCTGGGCCGCCTTTCAATCAATTTTCTATTTTTTCCGCTAGGAATCCGTTTTACGACGTTATAAACCAGGACGTTTTTGCAAACGGTTATAACCCCATGCGCAAAGCAGACCGGCCAGGAAACCACCAATGTGGGCACCATAGGCAACTCCGCTGCGGGCGGCGGTAAGAAAAGGCAGCAGGTTGTCAACCAGTAGATAGAAGCCTAAGACCAACCGCGACGGCAGGAGAATAACATTAAAAAAGATCGGGAAAAAGGCGAAAAAAACTTTTATCTGGTTGCGGGGGAAAAATATGAAATAGAGTCCTAAGACACCTGAAATCGCTCCTGAAGCACCAATCAAAGGGGCCATAGAGGTGTTCATAAAAAGGGCAAAAAAGAGGGTCGCAGCAATACCACAGAGAATGTAAATTAAAAGATAGGGGAGATGTCCCAGACGATGTTCTACATTATCGCCGTAAATCCACAAAAAAAGCATGTTTCCGGCCAAGTGAAGCAAACCTCCATGCAGAAATAAAGAATAAAAAAGATCGCTTAGCTGCGGCGCTCCGGCCTTGTAGCCATGAACAAAGATAAAGATATCATAGCTGCTGATTTGCTGCAGCAGATAAGCCAAGGATAGGTTGTGGGGCAGGTTGGGAGCGATGAAACGCAGATATTCATGCAGGACCGGGTCGTGCAGGTTGACGCCCCGCAAGGTTAAAGGGTGGGAGATAAAGAGATAGACCGCGACATTAACAACAATCAGTAACCAGTTGCCCCAAGGAGTGTAATCCTCGGGATTGGGAATATCGCCAATCGGCAGCAGCATTTAAGGATCCTGATAATGAGTTTTGTTATATAATTACTCTGAAACCCTACCTCGCAGTGTTTTTATTTTACCCCGCTGGGTTTTCCTGTCCAGCCGTCTTTTCTGGGAGCCTCTGGTGGCTTTGGTCGGGCGTCTTATTTTCTGTACAATTGCTACACTTTTAATTAATTCCTGTAACCGTTCAAGGGCATCTGCCCGATTTTTTTCTTGAGTACGAAATTTTTGGGCCTTAATAATGATTACATGTTCCTTACTGATACGTCGATCTCGAAGGCTTAACAGACGTTGTTTATAGAAATCTGGTAGAGAAGACGCATTGATATCAAAACGCAGGTGAATTGCCGAAGATACTTTATTGACGTTTTGCCCTCCGGTTCCCTGTGCCCGAATTGCCGAAAGTTCAATCTCATCATCAGGGATGGAGACGTTCAAGGAGATTTTTAGCACTGCCGGGTTATCCCTAATTCAACAAATATCATTTTGCGAGCTGACAATTATGGGTTTTTCCCTTTTCAAACTAGAAGTTTCATGATCATCTGCATATCTTCCCAGGTCTCCCTTTTTTTACCGGGGCTACGCAGAAGGTAGGCGGGGTGAAAGGTCGGAACCAGCAGGCAGTAGTCTTTGTAGGGGTGAGCCCGACCTCGCAGTTTGCCGATCGGAGTGTTGTTTTTGAGCATGGTCTGGGCGGCGAAAGCGCCTAAAGCACAGATTACTTTGGGTTGAATAGCCTCAATTTGGCGATCAAGAAAAGGGGAGCAGACGGCAATCTCACTTGCTTCCGGATTACGATTTCCGGGGGGGCGACATTTAAGGATGTTGGTAATATAGACTTGTTCTCGAGTCTTGCCGATAGCCGTTATGATTTTGCTTAGAAGTTGGCCGGCTCGGCCAACAAAAGGTTCGCCCTGACGATCCTCATCACCGCCTGGGGCTTCACCGACAAACATGAGATCAGCGTCGGGGTCGCCAGCTCCGAAAACCAGTTTGTTGCGGGTGGCGTGCAACGGGCAACGTTGGCAACCACCTAGATCTTTACGAATTTCGCCCAAAATTTTGGCCGGATCGTGTTTAGGTTTAAGAACTCCGGGGTTTTTTAGTTCCCGTTGGCGTTCAAGATGGGCTTTAAGCTGTATTAGATCATGATTGATGTTGCCCATAGTCATGAACCAGAACCACGTAAACGGCGTTGGTTTTTGAGCGTAATTAGATGATCAAGAATTACGCCAGCGACTTTTTCTTTGCTCATTAGGGGAAAATCGGTCATCTGGCCATCCCGGTCGATAATCTTAATGATATTGGTATCAACACTGAAACCGGCTCCCGGCGCAGTGACGTCGTTAGCGATAATCATGTCAAGATTTTTGCGTTTTATTTTCTCTTTGGCATGGGCCAACAGCTGGCTGGTTTCAGCTGCAAAACCAACAAGAAAGGGTCTGTCAGGGCGTTGGCCGAGGCTGGCCAGGATGTCGGGGTTTGGTTCAAGTTCGAGACAGTAACCACCCTCCCGTTTGATTTTTTCCGCAGCCTGGTTGGCCGGTCTAAAATCAGCAACTGCAGCTGCCATAATAACCGAAGTCACCCCTTCAAGGTTGTCATCAATGATAGCCGCCATCTCAACCGCAGTTTTACATTGTACCACTTTTATACCCCAGGTTTCAAGTTCAGCCGAAGGACCAGCGACCAGGATGACTTCAGCCCCGCGCCGGCGGGCGACGGCCGCTAAGCTGTAACCCATCTTGCCGGAAGAGCGGTTGGTCAGACAACGGACCGGATCAATCGCTTCTTCAGTTGGTCCGGCACTGATCAGAATCTTCTCCCCTTTGAGATCGTTGAAACTCAAGAGAGCTTTAATCTCATCCATGATGGCATCTATGTCGGCCAGTTTACCACGTCCAATGACTCCACAGGCGAGTTCCCCCTCGGCCGGATCCATAAAATTATAGTTCATCTCTTTAAGGTTGGCGATATTTTTTTGTACCACCTGGCTGGCCCACATGTTGGTGTTCATGGCCGGCGCAAAAAGCACTGGTACCCTGGTTGCCATGACCATCGTAGTAAGAAAGTCATCAGCAATACCGTTGGCGATCTTGCCGATAATATTGGCAGTGGCCGGCGCGATTACGAGAAGATCGGCCCGACTGGCGAGCGCGACATGACCGATTTCAGAGGAGGCGAAGAGGGTGAAGATGTCGGTTGTTACCGGATTACCGGAAAGCGTTTGAAAGGTTAGGGGGCCAACAAACTCGGTCGCACTTTTGGTCATGATAACATTGACATTGGCACCCTGTTTGGAAAGCTCTCTTAAGAGCAGTACCGATTTATAGGCGGCGATTCCACCGGTGACCCCAAGTAGGATCTCTTTTCCGTGCAGCATGAGTTCTATAATCTCCGGTTAAAATATGGTTATGGTTGTTGACGATGATAGCTGATTGGATTAGTTTAACTCTTAATCAGCAAAGTTGTAACGTAAATTTTTCTCTATGACAAGGAGATTTATAAATAAATCATGGCATTTTTAACGTCTCTGCAAGATTTTACCTGGTGGCCCTATGTGGTGCCGCCGGTGGCCGGGGCTATAATTGGTTATTTCACCAACTATCTCGCCATCCGCATGCTTTTTCGTCCCTTGATGAAAAAGTATCTTCTGGGTTTGCCGATTCCCTTGACGCCGGGAATTATTCCGGCCCGCCGCCGGGAACTGGCTATACGTATTGCTGATATGGTTGGTGATCATCTTTTGACCCGTGAAGTTATTCTCGAACGGCTGCAAAGTCCAGCGGTCGATGATGCCCTCTACCGTTGGGTGGCGGAACGTTTTCACAGGCTTACTAAAAACGATTTTGGGCCACCGGCGACCTTAATCCCCGAGGCCCTGCGGCCGGCATGGCGGACTTGGTGGGGGCGTGGTTGGCGTCCGGCTTACCAAATCGTTGACTGGGTTGTGGAACATCCCGACTTACAACGGCTTTTACACACTCCGGTTTCAGAACTTACTCGTCGTTTGTTGGCTGCCAATCTTGATGGTCTGCTCTTGGTGGAGTTACGGCAGATGCTGCAGAAAAGGTTACCGCTTATTATCGAGGAAGGTTTGCAGTCGCCACGTCTAATTAGTTGGCTTGAAATGGAGATAGATCGTTTAGGACAGTTGTTGCTCTCTTCCGAAAAACCCTTGGGTGAAATTCTGCCGGCCGACCTGCAGACCGCCTTGTTGGCTGAGTTGCACCGGGAACTGCCTGATCTTATGGTTCGTTTCAGTCGTCTTCTTTATGATCCGGAGATCAGGCTGCGCTTGAAAAAACGGCTTCATCAGGGAATTGGGGTCTATATTGACAATATGGGGTTCTGGCGCCGTCTGGTTACCAGCTGGGCACTGTCGGATGAGGAGATCAAGGAAAAAATTGACCAGTTGGTTGATGATATTGCTAAAGATCTGGCAACCTCTCTGCAACAACCGGAGTGGCAGGGGAAGGTCTTTGATTTGCTGGCAGAACGTCTGGCGGCCCTGCTGGCCATGTCACCGGCCCAAATATCCGGACACCTCTCTTTCTCACGGGTCAGCCGGGGATGGGATTTCGTAAAAGAGAAACTGTTCGGCTATCTTAGTACCCCGCAATTAAGCGAGAGACTTTCGCGGATGATTGAAGAAATTCTGGTACCTCTGGGCCGTAAACCTTTGGGTGGGATTCTTGAAGATTGGGGGATGGAAACCGTAGATCAGAGGATTGCCGAGCAGCTTAGCGTTTATATCTGCAGGGTTTTGCGTTCGCGGCAGGTCAAGCGCCGTCTGGCGGTTATTCTTGCCTTACGTTTTGATCAATGGTTTTATAACTGGCCAGTGGGGTGCTTGTCACTTTATCTGCCCGGTACTCTCAATGAACCCTTGATCGATCTCTTCTACCAGCAGGCGCGTCGGCATCTGGCCGAAGAACTGCCGCGCTTAAGTGAACATTTCGAGGTTAAAGAGATTGTCGAAGAGAGGATTAACCAACTCCCGGTTCTGCAAATTGAGGAACTTCTTTTAAGTGTTATGCGGGAACATTTTACCTACATCAATCTCTTCGGCGCTCTGGTTGGTGCCCTGATCGGAGTTTTGCAGGTCCTGTTATTTCACTTTGCCGGTCGGTAGTCCCGGATGAACTTTAAGAATGGTTTCCTTGCGCAATGTGACGGTGCCGGGTTTGGCCCCGCGTGGCTTACTGACAAATTTTGCCTTTGTGCAGGAGACCGCCACCACCCCACCGGATCGGGCTTTGCTGTGCCAGGCCGCAACTGCTGCCGTTTGCTGGAGCAGCTCTTTACTGGGCTCCTCTTTTATGCCCTCCGGGCAGCGCAAGATCACATGACTGCCGGGCATGCCACGGACATGAAACCACCATTCCTCCGGTCGCGCCACTTTCAAACTCAATCTGTCATTATCTCTATCACTATGACCGGCCACTATCGACCAGCCACCGTTGAGGAGGTATTCGTAAACCCTCAGTTCAGCTTTTTTCATTTTTTATTTTGGCGCCCTTTTCCGTTTGGAAAGATATTTTTAACCCGTAAGCTCTCATTGCATCAAAATTCACACTCGGTGCGGTTGGCATACTGCTTAAGCAGATCGGGGTTGATGATTTCATAAGAGCCCGGCTTTTTGCCCGGTTTAATGAACTTTTTGGTACTGAATATCTCAAGGCCGTTAGTTATTCTCTTAATGTCGCAGTCGGGTTCAGCATCTCTGAGCTCTTCAATTGAGAAATTATTTTTTTTCTCTCCGGCTTCGCACAGGTTGAGAATCATCGGTGCAACATCGTAGGTCGGAGTAGGCTGGATGCCATCCCGCACCCGGTTCATCAGTTCGTCACTAAACTCTTCGAGGTCGGGTATCTTGCTGGCCATAACTTTCATCGGGAGACCAAGGTTAACATAGGTTGCCGTATCTTTAAAGCGGCTGTATTCGCGGTTGAGTTTGGCGAATTGTTGAATGATATCACCATAGCTGATATTGACGCCTTTGCGACTCTCTTCTATGGCCAGATCTTCAGGGACGCAGGTGTACGAGAGGGAGAGCGGGACAAAATAAACGCTGCGTTGGGTTTTCTCAACAAATTCAAATACATTTTTAATAATGCCAACTTTGGGTTTAAGAATTTTGCCGCTGCGGGAACGGCCACCTTCCGGGTAGAAGAGGTAGGGCTCGTTATGAAGCCACATATATTGGTTGTGTTGTTTGAAGGTCTCGATGTAGATCGGGTTGCCGAGCCATTTGATTTTTTTTTCGATCATGTCGTCGCGTTTAAGCTGACAAACGTTAAGCTTAGGGAGAATCTTTTCTGAAATTCCACGATAGAGATTGCTGCCGGCGATAACCACCGGAGAGATCAGACGAGCCCGGTTCAGGGCAAAGAGGATTGGTAGATGGTCGGCGTTGGAGATGTGGTTGGCGATGAAAAAAACTGGTTCATTGCCAGTCAAATGACGGATTTCATCGATGGTTCCGGGAGTGGCCTCAACGGCCCTGATAGAGTTGACGAAATTGTTGAAGAGACGATTGGCAATCGTTCGGAAAAGAATTAGAAAGGTGGGATTGAAATCGGGTGCAATATCTTCAAGATAGATATCAGCAAGAAATCTCAAGGTATCGGGACCCGCAAGTTTTTTAAGAGTATCAATCCTTTGTTCGATATTATTAATGGATCGCTTGAGGTTATCTTGGCGTTCTCCGGTAGTGCCTTCAGCCCGTCCTTTGAGGCGGCGCAGGAGGATGTTGTCATGCATGAGTTGCAAACTTTTGGCTTCAAAGACCGAAAGATCGCCGAGCATCCCGTCGCGGCCATAATCAGCCAGCAGGTATTTCGTGACTGCGGCGATGAGTCTTTCCCGATGAATGCGACTTTGATTGACCGCAAAACGGTTAACTAGATGAAAGAGAACCCGGCTCTCACTAAGGCCGAGAAGAAAATCCATGATACGTTCAATCTTCATTGATTAATAATTTAAAGTTTATAGCGTTCGCGTAATGATTCGGAAAGAAGGGTAAGACTTGTAAAGGCCTGGTTGACGGTTTTTTGTTTGTCTGGATTAATCAAACAGCAGGTTGCCGGCGAAAGCAGGCTACGGGAGAGCAGTAAATCGCGATCCAGTCCTTCATCATAAAGACCCTGCCAAGTTGATTCAAGCAGTTTAATCAAGCTGGTATGATTCTCTTTATTGAACGGTTCTATATTGGTCGGAACAATGCCCCAGACGATGGTTCCGCCCCGCTTAATGAAATTGATAATCGCCTGCTTGTAGAGAGGGAGAACCTTGGCATTAGTGTAGAGATCGATTGAAACAATGTCCATATCGAAACCTAAGAGAAAATCCCAGTCCGGATTACCGCAGAGATGGATTCCCCGGGGGCGGTCGATCATGCTGAAAAAATTGTCGATATCTTCTCGAGCCAGGACATCGCTGTAACCCGACATCGCGCTGAAGAGAAACTGGAGGCCGGGTTCATCGATAAACATGAAGGCATTGGGATTTTTTTCTTTGAGTTGAGCTAGCTGGACATTTACCCGTTTGGACATAAATTCGAAGAGAAAAGGGCGGACTGTATCATCAAAAAGGATAGGGCGGTCATTCTCGTTCTTGATAAAAAAACCGAAACTGACCGGGCCTTCAAGCTGACCGCGAATCGCTGGCCGATCGCTTAAGTCAAGTTCCAAGAAACGGTGGTAAACCGCTGAATACTGCTGGCTGACATCAAAATATTCCGGTTCTTCAAAATGGCTTAAGGTCTCTTCCAATTCATCAATAAATTTATCGGTTGAAAAACGTAAAGTTTGTTTTTCAACATCCAATATGATGCCGGGAAAGTGTTCAGCTGCCTGTACATACATATCTTCGTAGTAGTTATAGAGAGGCAGTTGCGGCCAGAAGGGGATATCGAGCAAAAGGGCCAGTTTCAGGGCTTCGTTAACGTTTGTATGGGGCATGACCGCCATTGCGGTCGTCATCAGGTTGCCAGGCAGGGTCATGAAAATTTTCTCCTCTCTTCAAGCACGACAAAGGCTATGGCAAACTCCTGTTCATGGGCAAGGCTCAGCCAGGTGCCGGCGTTACGCTTTTCATGACACTCCTGTTTGGCGTAGTTATAAAGCTGTAACCGTGGTTGGCCGAATTGGTTGTTGACGACTTCGATATCACACCAATTCAAACCTTTCCGGAGGCCGCTGCCGAGGGCTTTGAGAAAAGCTTCTTTAGCAGCAAAACGGGCTGCCAGATGGAGTGCGGGCCGGGCTTTATCGAAGGCATATTGAGTCTCTTTAGCGGTGAAAACGCGCTTCAGAAAGCGCTGGTCATAACGCTTTACCAGTGTCTCAATCCGACTGACCTTGACAATGTCGTTGCCGATACCGACGATACTCATGACAACAGAATTTTCATCTCCCTTACCGCCCGTTCAAGACCGACGTAGACTGCGTGACCTATAATACTGTGCCCAATATTGAGTTCTTCTATACCCGGCAGCTTGGAGACCGGAATAACATTGCGATAATTTAAGCCGTGTCCGGCGTTAATTCTGAGACCGAAATTGGCGGCAGTCACACAGGCATAATCGATCAGGGAAAACTCAATTTTTTCTTCCCGTTCAGTTTTTGCATCACAATAGCGGCCGGTATGGATCTCAATAAATTGGGCTCCAATAGCGGCCGCCACCTCGATCTGGTCGGGGTCGGGATCAATAAAGAGGCTAACGACAATTCCGGCCTCCTGAAACTTCCTGATAACTGGTTCCAGCTTTGCCTGGTGAGCTATTACATCAAGTCCGCCCTCGGTGGTCAATTCCTCTCGCTTTTCAGGAACAAAGGTTGCGGCATAAGGTTTGACCTCAAGGGCAAAATCAAGGATCTCAGGAGCCAGGGCGAGTTCAAGGTTCAATCTGGTTTTGATGGTCTCTTTAAGTAATCGGACATCACGTTCATGAATATGGCGACGATCTTCACGTAGGTGTACGGTGATACCATCAGCACCACCTAATTCAGCCAGGACGGCGGCGGTAACCGGATCCGGTTCACTGATTCTCCGGGCCTCCCTGATGGTGGCGACATGATCGACATTTATTCCAAGTTTTACCATTTAATTTTTCTCCTGCTCCGGTAGGTTTGTCCCCCAAAGATGATTGAGGTGGTAAATTGTTGTTTACTATCTCTGCCACACTCAAAACGCTCACATTAAAGTCACAATATCTTGTTTGTCAAGCTTAGTTTTGCGGTTTTAAGGTTTTTATAATCCCAAGTAGGGAAGCAGCTTGATGATACCCACAATTATTAGCGCGATGGCAGCCAGGCCAACAACGACCTTGAGGATGAAGGCGCCGATACGAAAAGCGATATAGAGGACAATGGCACCAACGATAAGGATAATAATACTTTGCCAATCAAGTCGCATATTTGAAAAGTAGTTGTTTAAATCATTCAGGTTATTCATTAGAATTTTCCTTTTGCAAATTACTCAAACCCTTTAGTTGTCTCGAAAACCGGAGTATTCGGGGGGGCGATTGTTTTTTTAGTTATTATTCATAATAAAGCGAGAGGGTACAAATTGCAAGAAAGATCGAGAAATCCCGGCGGTTTTCCGGGGTGAAACGAGGATTTGAAGTGATCATTTTGACCTTGGATCCAGATTGTGAGCAGAATAATAAGAGAATGCTTGGTGGGTTTGCCTTGTTTGACAAAAACACCGGCTTTCTAAAACCCGATTTGTCTGAAAATCTGTCAACCGAGCAATCTTTCGGATGAACAGAAAAAATAGACCATAAAGATGTTAAAAACTTGACTTCTCCTGGTTTTAGTTTAAAATCCAAGCAGCTTTTGTAAAACTGCATATGCACTTGTATTGTTCAGATTTGCGAGAGACACTTTTTAAATTATGAAGAAGAAAAAATAAATGGTAAATTTGTCGATTTAAAATTATTACTTAAGAATTAAAGGTACCTGTTTGGTTCCGGTTTTGCCGGGATGGATTTAGGGTGATAAAGAGAGGGTATATAACGTATGAATAGATGTCCCTGTGGTTCAGGAAAAGAGTATGGAAAGTGTTGTGAACCTTTACTTTCAGGCTCTGAAAAAGCAAAGACCGCCGAGGAACTTTTGCGGGCCCGGTACAGTGCTCATGTAAAACTGGAGATGGATTTTGTTAAGGATACAACCCACCCTGACCAGGTCTCCAAGTATGAACCGTCAACCACCCAGAATTGGGCCGAAAAATCGGAATGGGAAAAACTGGA
>Ga0307991_1003495_pt1 | contig 10160 bp, 5 predicted proteins | sample EllFjometagen131_FD_203146 | JGI IMG/M metagenome (GOLD analysis project Ga0307991, IMG submission 203146) | Marine microbial communities from Ellis Fjord, Antarctic Ocean - #131 | ecosystem: Environmental > Aquatic > Marine > Unclassified | place: Southern Ocean | collected 2014-10-08 | reverse complement strand
TTTTCCCCCTCAAAGTTAATCGGCTCAGGCCGCTTATCGTTTTTCACCAGATACTCAGCAATCTGATCCTTTTGCAAATCGGTAAGCTTGACCGGAACTGCAGCCTGGTTTTTAGCTTTAGTTTTAGTTTTGGCCTTTCCCATATTATACTCCTTATTATTTCCCTTCCCGATAAACTCCAACATACCTGCCTGCTCTCTGGCAATCTTCAAGCAATGCCCCGTACAACTTTTCACCACCGATCCGTTCCCCAAACGAAATACTTTTAATTTCCGCTATTATCAGCGACTTATTCGTCCTCAAGAAAATGCGGTCGTCCTCAGTTAAAGGTTTACCGTCTTTCCGGCGCGCCTGGAAGTCGTTAAAAAACAATATCGGCTCCAGTCCGCACTGCCAGCACTGTTTAAGAGTCGATGTATTAAACATCAAAGCGACTCAAGATGTATTAAACATCAAAGCGACTCAAAGAGATTATCAGACCCCGTCGGGGCCAAGGAAATCTCTTCCTTTTTTTCGTCGCCGCTTAACGAATTAAACGAATTTAACGAATTAAATAGGTCGACAGGAGGTTCAGGCAGATTTAATTCGTTTTTTTCGTTAATTTCGTAAGGATTTTCCACAAAACAATAAACGTTTGTCGGCGCACCACGCTTGCCGGAAACTTTCTCGCAGACCACCTGGCCGGAAGCCAGCAATTCAGATAAAGCAGTTTCCAAACGCTTCTTCGACCGGTTATTATTGAAAAGAGCATATAGGTCTTTCCCGGTCAGATCTTGCTCCATCAAAGCTTCCAGGATGGTCTGCGCGGTACCATCCGTTTCCATACCACCAAAGATGTAGTGTGCTGATTTTCGGCAATAATCCCAGACGGCAAGTCCAGCCTCAAGATGTTCCAAGCGGATTATCGACTCACTATCAAGCATGGCATAAAGCATCGCCAACCTGAGAACCTGGGCCTCACCACGATTTGTAATGCAACCCGATAACCCAGGCCGGTCCTGTGTAAGGTCAGCATAATATCTATCTTTCCAGGCTGCGAGTGCGCCGGGGCTTAATTTGATTGAGATATCGCCAATCGACGCCCTCAAGACACTCAAAAGACGCCTTTGCAACTCTTCTAGCTCTATTTCAGGCATCGGCTCAGGAACAGCTACCAGTTTGTTCCGCCGAGACAAACCCCATAGTATTCGGTTGCCAAAACCGTTAAACCCCTCCGAGGCAGGAAGTTTAGTATAAAGCTCGTTAAGAGTGATATGACTGATCCAGCCGACCCTGCTACCGGTAGCACAAATCTTATTGTTCTTGGTTAACGGATCAAGATCTCCGGTATCCCATGCCATCCGGATTATCATCGACAGAGTGTTGCCATCTCGTTTTGTATTTGCCAAGACCCCACCAAACTCTTCATCCAAAACGAACAGCCGCTTGTCTTCTACTCCAGGATCTACCATCATCTCTGTCTGTTCTTTTAGATCCCATTTCATAACTTTGTCCCGTACTGCGTAAATTATCCCTTCCCCACTTGAAAAAGGACCATTGCTTACCCTGGCACTCTCCCAAAACCCGAAATCTGGACAAAGATGGTCGAACGCAAACAGCTTTTGCACCGGTTTTGCCGAGGTGCCTTTTCGACTTTTTCCGCTGCTCCCGACAATAACGGAGGCTAAAACTGGCCTATGCTGCGTATCGCCGACCGCCATGCTTTTCCCGCGCGAACACTCGACTCCGAATCTGACCAGGAACGTTAGCAGAACTGCAGCCGGGTCAGCCTCACTTTTCCGAGTTGCCAGACGGACGAAATCACCAGCAAAGCCACGATAGGCTTTATGATCCATTGTCGGCCAATCCGGAATATCAGGCTCTTTATCCCCAACTTCAGCTCTTGCCCCCCTTGCAATCTCTAATTGATTAACTTTACCCAAATAATATACCTGACCGCCATGAGCAAACGATCGAATAATCGCCTTCCCATCATTACTAAAAAACATAGCCTTACACCGACCGCCGCCATACTCCGGCTCAGCTGGATCGGCCAACGTCTCTCGATTATACTTTTCCGGAGCAGCTAAAACGTCAGCGACCTTAACGCTGCCAGCCTTGTCAAAATAAAGCACGTCATTCTCGTCAAGACTACCGGAAAGTCGCGCACATATAACCTTTTCCGCCGTAGCCCGAGAAAGTTTATGCTCTTCAACAAGCCTGCCAATCTCCGTTACCAGATATATCTCTTTGATCCTATCTGCCTCCAGTTCATACTGAGCCTTGAGTCCGCCGGCAATCGCATCAAAACGCCTCTCCTCAGCACCACTCAGATCCGGCAACGCTGTCAACGTATCAAGGATAACGCCATCTATATATCCTGCAGGTTTAGCCCTTCGAGTCAGGCCGGAATCAAGTACCGGAGGGGCCACAAAGTCGAGTCGTTCCGGCTGAAATACGCTCTCATCGATGGAACTGCGCAACAACATCAACCCTGCACGACTGATTTTAATCTCGCCAAACCCTTTAAGTATCAACCGCTGGAAAAGAACTTCACCCGCTCTTGGTATGTCACGGGCATCACTAACGAGAACATATAGCCTACCAGCATCGGCACTAGTCAGCAATTCCTCATCATTGTAAATTCCGGCAGAACACGAAGGACGCATAATGCGGGCCGCCGATCCAAGTTCTGGACACACTTCAAATAGCACCTTTTCCAGTTCAACCGGGCTCAGACCGCTATCATTATCAAGCATCAAAACACCGGGACCAGCTGGAAACTCGAAGAAATCCCGTGTCCGACAAATAGCATCACCTCCTTCTACGAAATATTTTTGTGCCACAATCAGCACACTATTGCAGGAAGGTATCCCCCAGGACACCGCCTGAGATTGCTCCACTGAATCAAGAAAATCGGGCAACTTATTAAAAGCAATGTCGACTACCTCAACCCGACCAGCTGAAAGCCAACATTCCGACACATCTTTAACCAACCTCCAACCTTCAAGACGCATCCGCTTGGTTAGAAAGCCGCTATCCTTCGTAAATAAAGAAAACTTCACATCTGTCATAGTCATAACCTCCAAAACAATCTGGGGGCCGCAGAGACCAACACAGGTAGAGCAACATGCAGGCGTACCGATAGCGTCCTCCATTTTCATAGGAGGCTGACAGCACTGAAAAAGTGCTAAACAGCAGACACCATCGAACAAAGCCCCAATGCGCTTACCCCCGGTTACCACCTGCGGCCGGGGATTTCTGCTACTGGACTTGTTTTGATCTCAGCCAGTTTTCTAGTTCATGACGGAAAAAACCTGTTGCTCGATCACCGAGCATAACGGGAGCCGGGAATCCGGACTGTCTGCGGAAACGCCATAGGCTTGTTCGACTGACACCAAGCATTCTGGCAGCTTCGGAAGGTCTAATGACTTGCGTTTGTAATTGTTTTGCACCTAAAACTTCTGGCATCTCGATCCTACCTCATCGCCCGTAGGCATAACGCAGGCAAGAAAACCCAAGGTAAAATGTGAGGCAGTAGCAAGATGTTTAAGACAATTATCAGATAATCTGAACAAGTTATCAAATATCCCAAAATACAAAGGCTTGATTGTCTAAGCTCTCATAAAATGAAGGATCCGACATTCCCAGACGTTTAAATAATCACCAAAAACTCTTGACAACAAAACCACAAATGGTCCATAGTGAAAATAATTCACATGTCTTCTACCATGGAAGACCGTGGGACTTCTTGTCCTGCAAAGTTTTTGAAAAGGGTTGGTGTCTGCAAACACTAGCCCTTTTCTTTTTTCGAGCACAAACACAAGATACAGTGCTTGTACAACATCTGTAAACACACAATATTGTGTTTGTGCAACCCTAACGAACGCAATGATACGAACTTATCAAACGTTTGTCAAGAAATAATCAGGCTCTCTACCGCACGAATCGGGCCAACGTTACGACACTGCTAAATTTTCTATAAACAACTGATTTTATTGGATTTTTTTTCGGGCCTTGCCGATAAAAAAGCATGCAATTTCAACAGCTTAGCCGATTCATTGCAAGACCACCGGCAAGCACTTCAAAAAGCCTAACAAAACAGCAAGTTAGACGCCCTCTAGTTTTTTTCTCCCATCAAATAAAATTTTACATGCATTAAAAAAAACACCAGAAAACTGCCCAAAATGACACACAACTAAATATTTGTGGCTCTTTTCGCGGAAACCACGAAAACTTTTTCAGCACATCAACAACCCCAACCAAACCCCTAACATCCAACTAATACTTTTTCAAAAAACTCAAAACGCAAACAACCACACACAAACCTAATGCGAGCAGCTTTTTTATTCTTTGCCCGAGACAAGAAAATTTATTTCCACCAACAAAACCATAACATATATTCAAATATAGCAATAATAGAATAGTACAACAAAAAGTACGACCCAACCCCAAACGCAAGAAAGGCTCGGCTAACAAATGTTAACTAAGCCTTTAATTTAACTGAAGCCGATGCGCAGACTCGAACTGCGGACCTACTGATTACGAATCAGTTGCTCTACCACCTGAGCTACATCGGCACAACAGACTACGGTTTTTTCAATCTCCAATTTTACAGCCATTTAGCGGGATACTTAACATCTTTCCATAACTAACTTTCCAATGGATTACAAGTAAAAGCGGGAAATCCTCTAATTGCTTTTCGTCAAAATTGCAAGCTAAAAGTAGAACCATACCCCGCCATTCATAGCGAAAGGTTGCGACTCAAACTGCATTGGATTTTCTCGATAGTTGACCTGACTAAGTTAGTTTCAAACCATTTGTAAACGGTTCCCCCTAATCCTTGTAAGCCACTCACAAAGAACGCACCCCCCTTCATATTGGTTCCTTTTTCCCAGGCTCTGTGGTAAGGTGTAAAGGGTAATCAAGAATCGTTATTTTTTCTAAAAAAACAGTTGCGTCTTTGTGAAATCAGGAAAATCACCCCCCTCGTCCACCATGACTGATCAAGATATCAGACAGATTGTTTGCCGCCTTCTGGTTGAGTGGGAGAAGCAGCATCAGGCTCTCGACCGGCTTCTGGAAAAGCATCTGGGCAAGACGAAAGTAGAATACAACCAGATCCAAAGAACTCTGGCAACCAATTTAACGGCTGGGGTTGTTCGCTGGCGTTTGCGTCTTGATCACTACATAGACAAACTGCAAAATCGCGATAAAAAGATAAAACCAGACCTGAAAAACATCCTGCGGCTGGCTCTTTTTGAACTTGAGTTCCCTGCTGATCAACCCCGACCCGAATACGCGGTGGTTTCAGAAGCCGTCAACCTGGCAAAGATCATGACTCCCGGCCGGGAAGGCTTTGTCAACGGCATCCTGCGCTCCTACCTGCGCCGCAATGCGGACGAACTGCTGCCCGAGGATAATGACAAACCGGACAACCTGGCCATTCGCCACTCTTTACCAGCCTGGCTGATCAGAAAATGGAATAGTGATTTTGACAAACCTACAGTCCAAAATCTCTGCCTACAGGCCAACCGCTTTACCGGAACCACCTTTCGCGTCAACCGCCTGAAACTCTCTCGAAAGAATTTTTTACAGCGTTTTGCAAGCAACTGTGATAGCGGACTCAAACTGGTGCCGGGACTCTATGCCGAAAATGCTTTCAGCACCGTCCAAGCCGCCCCACTACTCGGCTCAGAATGGTTCAAAAAGGGCTTTTTGAGCGTTCAGGATGAGGGTGGGCAACTTATCGGGGAACTCTTAAACCCCCAACCCGGCGAACTTATCCTGGACGCCTGCGCCGCCCCGGGCGGTAAAACGGCCCACCTTGCCGAACTCAGTGACGAGCGCTGCAAAATTATTGCCGCTGACCGGGAACCTGAACGCCTTAAACGTGTCGAAGAAATGATCAAACGTCTCGGTTTATCCTCAATCAAACCGGTATGTGTCGACCTCTGCAAACCGCTTTCAAAGGATCTACCCCAAGCCTATGATGCCATCCTCGTCGATGCCCCCTGTTCAGGACTCGGAATTATCCGTCGGCGAGCCGACTTACGCTGGCGGAAAAAGCCTGAAGACAGCCACCATCTCGCCACAATTCAATTGCAAATTCTGCAGAATTGTTCTAGATATCTCAAGGTTGGAGGTCGCCTGCTCTATGCCACCTGCACAACCAGTCGGGAAGAGAACCAAGAGGTCGTACAGCGATTTCTCTCTAAAAACCGGAGCTTCCGACAATTGTCAAGAGACGAAATTAAGCCGGAGCGATTACAAAAGATGCTCAACCCCAAAGGTTTTCTCGAAACCTGTTTAATCAAAGAAGCCACAATGGACGGCTTTTTCGCCTCCATCATGACCAGAACCGTCTGAAAAATTAAAAAAGGAATCACCGCTATGCGCATGATCGCCCCATCTATTTTATCTGCCGACTTCAGCCGTCTAGGAGAGGAAATCAGAGCGTTGGACAAAGCCGGAGCCGACCTCATCCATGTTGATGTCATGGATGGCCATTTTGTTCCCAACCTAACAATCGGCCCAGGGGTGGTAAAAGCCCTACGCCCCCACAGCAAGCTCCTTTTTGACGTTCACCTGATGATCTCGGAGCCGGAACGCTATATTGATGACTTTGCCGAAGCCGGGGCTGACATTCTCACCGTCCACCAGGAATCGGGAGCCCATCTCCACCGTTTGATCCAGATGATTAAATCCCACAACATCAAGGCCGGAGTTTCTCTTAACCCGGCAACCCCGGCCGCCATGCTTGAAGATATCATCAGCGAGATCGATCTGGTACTGATCATGACAGTAAACCCCGGCTTTGGTGGCCAACAGATGATCCCGGCCGCCTTAAACAAAATCGCCAGAATAAAAGAATTTTCCAGAAAGCGGGAAAAACCTCTGCTTATCGAGGTTGACGGCGGGATCAAAACCGAAACCATTGCGGCTGCCGAAACTGCCGGAGCCAACATCTTTGTTGCCGGTTCAGCGGTTTTCAGCTCCAATGATTACGAGGCCAACATTCAGGCATTAAAAAAGGCCGGGGCATAAAGAACGCCCGACCTTTTTTAGTGACTTAAGAAACCATCATCAATACTCGATAAAACCCCGCAGTTTGCGGCTCCGGCTGGGGTGGCGTAACTTACGTAGCGCTTTGGCTTCAATCTGACGAATTCGTTCACGGGTAACCTCAAAATCCTGTCCCACCTCTTCCAGAGTGTGGTCACAGCGTTCACCAATCCCGAAACGAAGCCGCAAAACCTTCTCTTCACGTTTCGTCAAACTCCCCAATACGTACTGGGTCTGGCTCGCCAAATCGCCCTTAACAACCGAATCAAGAGGGTTAACCGCCTTCTTATCCTCGATAAAATCACCTAAATGACTATCTTCCTCCTCGCCAATCGGGGTCTCCAAAGAGATCGGCTCCTTGGCGATCTTCAAAACCTTTTTCACCTTGTCAAGAGCGATATCCATACGCACGGCGATCTCTTCCGGGGTCGGCTCACGCCCCAACTCCTGCAAGAGCACCCTTGATGTCCGAATCAGCTTATTGATCGTCTCAATCATGTGAACCGGAATTCGAATAGTACGAGCTTGATCGGCAATCGCCCGGGTTATCGCCTGGCGAATCCACCATGTAGCGTAGGTGCTGAACTTATAACCACGTTGATATTCAAATTTATCGACCGCTTTCATGAGACCGATATTACCCTCCTGAATCAGATCGAGAAATTGGAGTCCGCGATTGGTATATTTTTTGGCGATACTGACAACCAACCGTAAATTTGCCTTAATAAGTTGATTTTTAGCATTTTCGGCCTTACGTTCACCAACCGCAATCTGCTGATCGACCCGTTTCAGATCGGAAAGGCTTAAACCGGTATCGTCGCCTATTCTTTTAAGTTTGGCACTCAGATTATCAACCCGAAACCAGAGATCATCAAAACCATCATCATCAAGACCGTATTGTTTAGCAAAGGCTTGGCGCTTTTCGTCATGCTTAGCACACTCTTTACAGATGGTACGCAGCTTGCGCAGACGGGTCTGATAGCGGGCTTCAACCCGGGTAATCATCTGTTCTAAGTTGCGTCCCATATCAACATAGCTTTTAAGGTTGGCGATAATATCTTCAATCACCACCGGCCTAAGTTTGAGGGTGTAAAACTGATTGATAATTTCGCGTTTATTTGTTTTAATCCGCCCCCTTAAAGCACTTCTCTTAACCGATGATCGTAACTCGACGTCGGGGTGTTTAAGCCGATTACGAAGCGCCCGGTTCTCGGCAAAAAGTGTAATAATGGTATCTATCCCACCGATAATCCTCTGCACCAGGCTCTCGTCATCCTGGACGGCCTCATTCTCGGAGGCGATCAGTTCGGCAACCTCCTTATGATCTTCAATATCATCATCACTCTCCGGGGAGGCTTCGTCTTCTTCATTTTCATCTTCATCTTCTTCATCTTCTAAGGAAACCAACCCACTATCGATATCTTCTTCAATCTCGACCTCTTCCTCAATATCACGGCTGATAGCTTTAACACTAATCTCTTCAGATTTAAGCAAGTCTCCGAGATATTTCATAGTATTAACCGTCAAGACCGATTTCAACAAAGCCTTGACCACCTCTCTTTCACCATCATCAATCTTTTTGGCGATATCAACCTCGCCCTCACGGGTTAACAGGGGCACCGACCCCATCTCCCAAAGATACATACGCACCGGATCGTGGTGCCGCTCGGAAGAGCTCTCGATAGCGGTACCCGGGACGCTCACCTCCGACCCTTCTTTACCCTGTCCACCGCCGACTTCCGACAGTTTTGCAACCTTGTCAACATCTACAACATCAATCCCCATCTCGGCAAAGAGCATCAACATCTCATCGATCTTCTCCGGCGAAACCGCTTCCGGCGGCAAGACATCATTGATCTGGGCATAGGAAAGAAAACCTTTCTCTTTACCCTTAAGGATCAAAGTTTTAATATCATCTGAATTTATTATGGTATCAAAACCCTTAACATTCTTAACCGCTGCGGCTGTAGCACTTGATGTCACCGACATTTTCACCTCTTATCCAGAATTTAATTTTCAGACCCGACATGGCCGAAACCAAACAGCTATTTTTATCAATTTTACGACGCCAGCAGTCTTTTTTTTATCTCCATCTTGCGCCGTAAAAGGGCAAACATCTGCTCTTCATCCCGACACTGTGTAAGTTCCCGGTCGAGATTACGGCCCTGCTCAGAGCCTTGACGTTTTCTTAAACTTACAAGGCAGTCGCAAACCATCTTTCGCGCAACCTCGAAATCTTCGGCCGGGGCCGGAAGATGCACGAGCCGGGCATAGAGGGAACCGAGAGAATCGTCTTCTTCACTACCGGAAAGTTGCTCCAGCAGGGCCCCACCGTCACCACCACCGGAACCCTGCGCCAGTTTCCGATACAGCTTACAGCAATCCTGGTTTTCCACGAGATCAAGATAATCTTCACCAAACTCATCCTGCAACTGAGGATAGGTCAGGAAGGTTGCCAGAATAATCTCTTCAGGCTGCGATACCGACCGCGATACAGGTTGGGGAGATAAGCCCTTAAAACTACCCGCTTGCGACGGAGCCGAAGACTGATTCCCGCCTCTTGACGGATACTGTTGACGACGCTGACGTACCCGGCGATACTCATCAAGAACAATCTCTTCCGCGAGACGCAGGGTTTCGGACGTTGACCGTAAAGCCATTCCGCGTAACGGATCATCCGGCAAACGCAGGATCATCTCTAAAACTTCCCGCAAAAACTGCAGGCGATCGTTATAGCCATCGAGCCCCGCCCCTTTTTCCTGAAGAAAGAAATCAAAAAGTGAAGTCTGGTGAGCCAGGGCTTGCTGCAGACCCCGATCATCAAGGCCGGAGGCGAGTTGATCCGGATCTTTAACACCATCCGGCAGCAAAACTATATCCGGCATAATCCCGACCGTCATAAAGAGCGGCAGGGAACGAAAAGCCGCGGCCTTTCCGGCCCGATCATTATCGAAAAAAATTGCGACTTTACTTGTATAACGTTTAACTGCCCCAACATTCTCTTCCGAGAGCGCGGTTCCTAAAGTAGCGATAACATTATCAACCCCTCGCAAATAGAGGGATAAAGCATCCATATAACCTTCAACCAGAAAAGCTGAGCCGGATTTGGCAATCGC
>Ga0307991_1003494_pt1 | contig 10169 bp, 7 predicted proteins | sample EllFjometagen131_FD_203146 | JGI IMG/M metagenome (GOLD analysis project Ga0307991, IMG submission 203146) | Marine microbial communities from Ellis Fjord, Antarctic Ocean - #131 | ecosystem: Environmental > Aquatic > Marine > Unclassified | place: Southern Ocean | collected 2014-10-08 | reverse complement strand
TTCGCTTCGCGAACGGCGGGACTTAGTGTCACGACATCCCGACCGTCAGCGCATTCATCCACGGCTAAAGCCGGGGCTTTCTGCGGTCGGGGTAAAAGTGGCTGCTGTGAAGAGAAATGCAAGTAAATCATTATCCGTGACGAAGGCTAAAGCCTTTCATTTCGTATTTCCTGGAATATTTACTGATCTAACAAAAGTCAAACGGAGAGCTGACCCGTTCCCTTAAGACTTTGATTTCATAGCCATTACATTATATATCGCTGGCAATGTTGTAAGTGGCTGGGAATCACAAGAGTCAAGGCGCTTTCCTGTCCTTCTTTCCCATTCAGTTATTTCTTCAGCCATTAATCTAATAATGTCGCCATAGTCAATGGTTTTGAAAATTCTTCTCCATTGAGCATTGTCAATAGGGAGAGCCACTTCTGGAAGTACAGCAAATAGAACTTTACTTGCAGCTACCAGCCCTAAAGTGTTTTTTCCCATACATAGAGATACCAGCTTTTTAAACATTTCCCAAAGTTCTGAAGCTACCTCATTTTGGGTTGGGCGAAGTATTTCGATGAGCACTCTGGCTCGATCTTTCTTATGTAAGTCTAGAAAATTTCTCAGTTTTACTGCATTATTACTAATCCCTTCCCAACAAGCAGCTATTTGTCCATTCGGATCTTTAACCTTACCAATCGAATATTTAACTCCTTTGAAAGGGCCAGCACGTGTCATTTTGAAATTCGGCATTAGTGTTGCCACATTTTTAAAAAAGATTTCCTCATCTATCCCTTTACGAGAATTATTTATTATTTCCAAAACCGTTGCGTTGTAGCTTTCTCCAAAACCTGCGATACAATTTTTGATATAATCGCCTCTGAGAGGATTATTTTGATTATCAAATAGAATTTTCATTTCAAGGAAGGTGTGATTCAAATTTCCGATAAATTTTTACTTATTTACAAATGGACCGATTTAATTTTTATCTCAATACCTTCTATACAACTCAAGTGATGGTTTTATTATTTTCTCAAGGATAGTTTCGCTGTCGTTGATTTCAAACAAGTTATTCTTTATTAATTCCCCTTTGATGTTAATATACGCGTCTTCATAGTCAATTTTCGCTACATCTTTAAAAATCTTTACATCATTATATTCAAAATGACCCATCAGGTGTTCAAATTTCTTAATACTTTTTACTTCAGGCTTTTTCACAATGTTATGTAATACTCCCGAATAAACTACTGGTTCTTCGATGGACCTATCGTTAAGTAAAAATCTTAAATACAGGACCTTTAAATCATTATCCAGTTTTGTGATGGTCACACCACCTTGAATTTCTGTCTTTTCATCCGGGACAAAAAATACACCAAACTTTCTAAACAGCCATAAACTAACACTGGCTGATTCTAACCCTGTTGAACTTCTTGTGGTAACGCTATAGCCACCAGGTCTCCCAATAATGAATTTCTCCTCTTCTTCTCTTAAGATACCTTCTATTTCTTTTATTAAATAAGATACTTCAAGATACAATTTCTGGATAAAGTCAAAGGCTAAATTCGTCTGTTCGATAATTTCATTTTTGTTAGTCATGATTTCATCCCCCTTTAAAGAATACAGTATCTTTAGAATACGTTAATCTTCTTGATTGCACTAAATGGGTAAATATCTTTTTCTGTATAGTTAGAAAAATAGTTTTTCTCATCATCAAGATTTTCTTATCAAATGGTAAACTGTTTATAAATCCTATAAAGCCTCCCCGAAACTGAGCCGTTTTTGCCTCAAAGAAAACAGAAGTATGTGGTTTGAGATATTGTTTCACGAGAGAAAGGATATCGAAGCTTTGAAATTTACGAAGATTTTTCTTATCAAGCAAATTATATAAATCAAGGGCGAAGTCCCGCTCTTGATTTGTTATTTTTTTGTCACTCTCTAAGATGTTGGTAAGGAGCCATGAAACCTTCTGCCAATTGGTCCACACAAAATGAGGTCTAAAATCTTTCGGAATTACTTCAAATTTGTAGTCTTTGCGATAAGAATCAGCTGTAATTGCAATTAATACAAAATCCTTACCGTAATTTTTCGCCTCTAATCTACCGCCCTCTATTTCTCGGATCAGTTGAGCTTTAATTTTATCAGTTTCACCGCCAAAATCTGAAAAATATTTAGCTTCAATCAGTAAATAGTAATTTCCAACTATTATAACTAGATCCGGCTCAGTATTTTCCTCAAAACGTGGCCAAAATATAAATTTTGCTTCGGTAGCTTCCTGATCAGAAACATCAAAACCCAATTTTTTCAGATACCCTTTTAGAAAAATTTCTCGAGTCGAGTATTTAAAAAATGAAAAGACATTTGAAGTCAAAATGTCTTCCATTCTTTCAATTCTCTGAGACAATTTGCCATGTAATTCAGCTAGGTACATTTTTGCTTGCTTTCACAGGTGACAAAAAAAGAATAAAATAACAGTAATGAAAAATGAGGATCTGTTCCCCATATTTTAATCCTTGGAGAGGAATGCAAACCAATCATTATCCGTGACAAAGGGCAAAGCTATTTATTTCTCATTTCCTTGAACGTTTACCCGCCTCGGGCGTGGTTTGCCTGCCTCGGGCATGGCTTACTAATCTAATAAGAGTCAAACGTAAATCTGCCCTCTTCCTGACCCCTTCCATGTGAATTCCTTATTGCCCATTGATCGATTCCATGATTTGCTTAAAACTCTCGACACCTGCTTCAAGGTTTTCGATAATATCTTCAGCCAGCACATCCGGATCGGGGAGGTTGTCCAGATCGGCCAGGCTCTCGTCTCTGATCCAGAATATGTCCAGGCTGGTTTTGTCACGAGCGATGATTTCTTCATAGGTAAATTTGCGCCATCTGCCGTAGGGGTTGTCTTCTGACCAAGTCTCCTCCCGTTTGTGCTGGTTTTCAGGCTTGTAGCAGGTCATGAAATCCTTAAGATCGTCATAGGTCATCTGATTTTTCTTTTTCGTGAAATGGATATTAGTCCTGAAGTCATAAAACCAGACGTCTTTTGTCCACGGGTATTTGCTGGCAGGTTTGTTATCGAAAAAAATCACATTTGCCTTAACCCCCTGGGCATAAAATATGCCGGTGGGCAGCCTCAGGATGGTGTGCAGGTCGGTATTTTGAAGTAGTTTCCGTCGTACCGTTTCACCGGCCCCACCTTCAAAAAGCACATTATCTGGAACCACTACGGCCGCCTGGCCGGTGGTTTTGAGCATGGTGCGGACGTGCTGAACAAAATTGAGCTGCTTGTTCGAGGTTGTGGCCCAGAAGTCTTGCCGGTTATATCGCAGATCCTCTTTTTCCTGTTTGCCCTCTCCATTGGTGATGGTGATACTGCTTTTTTTACCGAACGGCGGATTGGTCAGGACATAATCGTACCGGTCACCGGTATCGGCAATCAGAGAATCGTTGGGGGAAATGGTAGATTCGCCAGTAATCTCACCGATATTATGCAGAAACATGTTCATCAATGCCAGGCGGCGGGCATTGGCCACGATTTCGTTGCCGAAAAAGGTTTGATTCTTTAAAAATATTTTCTGACCCTTGTCCGGGTTGTAATGGTTGAGCAAAAAATCATATGCTGCCAGAAAAAAGCCGCCTGTGCCGCAGGCAGGGTCAGCTATAGTTTTACCAGGTTCAGGCCTGATACATTCGACCATAGCCTTGATCAGCGACCGTGGGGTAAAATACTGTCCAGCGCCGCTCTTGACGTCTTCGGCATTTTTTTCAAGCAGGCCCTCGTAGATAACACCCTTGACGTCCGCTCCCATCATGACCCAGTTTTCCACATCGATCATGTGGATGATTTTGTAGAGCTTGGCCGGGTCCTGGATCTGGTTCTGAGATTTTACAAAAATCTGGCCGATCACGCCTTTCTGCTGGCCCAACGTCCTGAGCAGTTTGATGTAATGGGATTCGAGTTCCGCCCCTTTTAAGTTTTGTAAGCTCTCCCAATTGTATTCAGCAGGGATGCCAACTTCCTTTTTATAGGTTTTGCTATATTCAGCGGCCATCTTGAGAAACAGCAGATAGGTAAGCTGCTCTAAGTAATCGCCGTAACTCACACCGTCATCCCGCAGGGTGTGGCAGAAACTCCAGACTTTCGAAACGATGCTTGCGGTGTTGTTCATCTTATTTTTTCTCTTTGGTTGAATAGTATTTTTGTTTTGAGCTTGTCGGTTTCTCAGGAATTGTCGGCCTCAAAAGACCTTGCTTCAATAGAGGCTGAAGGAATTTTTTCCTAAAATGCTCCCTGTCCTTTACATTGATAAAGGCTTGAATCTCTTCCCTAGTCCTTGAAATCTGGCAAAATTCAAGTATTCTTTGCACCCTTTCATCTTGCGGGGTGACTTGCGGGGTGACTTGCGGGGTGACTTGCGGGCTAAGCGGGACGATACACTTGAAAACATCTCCTTCTATCAGTTCAGGAACACCGCCATCAGAATAATGCCGACAGTATTTAAAAAGATTTCTCACCCCGGAACCAAGTTCATCCGCGCGTCCGATTTCCTTGAAAAAAAGGGCCATAACCGGGTTTTTTGGGAAGGGAGAATAATTTGCAGGATCGATCAATCCGTGTCCATGGGGCTTGTTGCTGTTTTCAGTAAACAACCGGCTGGTTTCAATAATAAACTTTGCCGGGTAAGGATTTAAAAATTCACGGTGGATTAGCATGTTTGCCGCCACTTCCCTGAATATATGGTCTCTTAGGCTGATTCGCTGGTCCTTTTCCAGAAAAAATTTATCCGGAAGATGTTTGGCTACAAATGCCATCAGGCGGTCATAACTCTCAATCATGTTGGTCCGGATGTCATCGCGATCATCATACCTGTCTATATTCTCCCGCCGGAGTAGAGCATCGGTGCGATGATGGGTAAGCACAGATAAAATGACATTATCATCTCCTAAAAGGAGGATTGCGGCCAGTGTAAACCCTTCCTTGCCGCTTTGATAGTCCCTTTGAAAAAGCTGAGCGCTTTTAAGCAGTTCCATATCCGACATGCCGGCCCAGGGATGCCCGGGCCTTTGATTGACTGCCAGCTTCCTTGCTTTGTCGATTAGGTCCAGGCGCAGGTCTTTTAAGGCCACATAGGGATATATACGATTTTCCGAATAGCTGGTCTGCTTTCGAATGTAAAGCTCAGTGACCTGATTCGTGTTGCTGGTGATATCAAGGTCTCCGTCTTCATTGCGGTCATATATTTTACCATTGCAGCGGTGAACCTGGGAGCTTTCAGGGACAAAGAGGCGAATGATCCGTTTTCCTCCAATGACCCAATCCTCGGACGTCAGATAAAACGGTGGATTCAGCTTCTGCGGATTGTTCAGGGCGGTTACAAGCTCGTTTTTAACCTGATCCACCGCTTCGGGGTCAATGCCTGTTATCTTTCCTTTGTCATTAATACCAAGTATCAAATCCCCACCGTTGCGGTTCAAAAAAGCGCAGATGCTTTCAAAAACATCTTTGTTCAGTTTGTTCCGGCATTCCTTGAATTCGGTGGAGATTCCTTCCCCTTTGCGGATAAGGTTTTTTATCCCGGATTTGTTCATTTTTTCTTCATCTTCTTTGATTGCACTTTTTCCCGATCGGCTGCAACGGCCTTTTCTGCCTTGATGCGCTCCAGCAGCTTTCCAGCCGAGTTTTCACCGGAAATCAACTCAGGGTGCTTTTCACGCCATTTTTGTGTCAGTTCCCCGTTAAAAGCTTTTTTCAGGATGCTCTGCCGTAGGGCCTCCGCTTTTTTCAGGCTGTCTTCGATGGTCTGCTCAATCTTGTCGCAAATGGATAGGCGGGATTCAATTTCGGAGACGATGGCTTGTTGTTCTTCCAATGAGCAGTATGCAAAAGGAACAACCTCAAGTTCTTTAACACCTGCGAGATTGACCATTGCAGATCCTTTTGTATCCTTCAATATTTTTCTTTGAAAAGTTTCGGATTCAAAGAGATTTTTGAAAAAAGAGTGGACTACGCAATTTTCCGAAATCCTAATTCTTAAAAGTGCCTGATTAATTACACCTTTGGGTGCTTTTTCTGGTAATCGATATATTTTCCCTATTGTTCCAGAACAACTTACTATATAGTCCCCTGGATTCACTTCAAATTGTGATAATTCCTTAAATTTTTCATTTGAAATAAAATAATTGCCGAGTACTTCCGATTTGTATATGGCGTTTTTTTGTTCATATATTTTTATACCCTTTAGAACAAAAAATTCTTTTTTAATGGTGCTACCAAAAGGGCCTCTTTTGAAATCATCAACAAGTTTGCCGAATCTTACCCAACACCACCCCTCCGGTAACTTCGGTAATTCAGCCAGTTCCATCTCCGTGAGCGGCGGCAGTTCTTTTGGCTTTTTGGGTTTAGGAGGCTTCTTGTTGCCTTCGGTCTTTACATGCCTGCCTGTAGGCAGGGCCTGGTCACAGGCTATTTTCCATTCCTCCAATTGCTTCTGGGAGTGCTTTGCCCGCTCGGTTTTTATCTGCTCCAGTAGTTTTTCCGCCGGTTCCGGTGGGTTTCCAGCCTGTATCTGTTGAGTGCGCCATTCTTTGGTCAACTTCCCTTCAAATGCATATTTCAGCACGGCCTGCCGGTAGGTTTTCAGTTGTTCTCGGGCTTTTTTCAGGCTTTCGATGCCATTGTCCAGTTCGGAAAAGAGTTCCTCGATTTTGGCGACGATTTGATGTTGTTCGAGGAGGGGTGGGAGTAAAAAAGGAAGCTCTTTTAGCTGCCTTTTGGTAACACCGCTTATTGTTGTGCCTCTGCTATTAAATTTAAATATTTCAACAGTTTTTGATAGATAATAAACAGCATATTTTGGAAGGACCAATTCATTATATGCCACTAATCCCTGACAGTCTTGGCTAAAGCTAATTTTTCTTTTTGATAAAGCTACCTTCCCAAGCCCAACCCTTGTAACAACAATAATGCTATTTTCTGGAACTATGTTTGCGGCAGAATTTTGAGCCGCATCAATTGTAATCTTCTTTCTTGGAGCAATAGCTTCAAGTCCTTGAATGTCTGCACTTGTAATCCAAGGGATGTCACCATCCCAGTATTTTTCTATTTTTGTAGAGGGGGTTCCGCCACCTGTGATTTCATATAAATCATTAACTGAACAAGCTACCCAATCCGTTGGCAGTCCTAGCTTTTGCCTGTTATTCTCAGCCATCCTACGCCGCCAATGCCTCATTCATTTCATCTATAATTCTATCCATGTTGTCGCCAAACAACTGAGCCATCTTTCCGATGCCGCCCTTGCCGTCAAAGGGGGCATAATCCAGATCGTCCTTTTCAATATGCGCGGAACTTATGATGTGCTCTTTGATCATGCGCAGCCATGCCATCTGTTCCTCTGTGAATTTCAGTGCTCCGGCCTGTTTTTCAAACACCCATGTCTGAAAGTTCCGGTTGACCGTCTGTTCAAAAGGGGTTAGCGTGTCATCAATGCCGGTGATCCGCCGGATCAGGGAAACCAGGGCGATGAGCTCGTTTTTGGGTGATTTGCCGTTCACCTTTTCCACCTGTTCGTACGCCTGCCAGATCTTAACCGGCGCTAGTCGGGGTTTGTTCTGCTTTAATGTGACCAGTACCTCTTTGATCATTTCATAGGTGATATTTCTACGGTTATAGGGTTGGTTGTAGAAAATGGAAAGGGCCGTGATCTCATCCTTGTTTGCTTCCATAAAGGACTTGAAATCCTCTATGGTATCTTCCGCCTTTATCCTGGCCTGCTGATCCCATCCGGTGTACTGCAACTCATCGAGGTTGATGCCGTCGATAATCTGTTCATGGGACGTGCGGACGTTTTCGATAAATTCGTTCAATTCACCGGTAAATGTGTCCCTGGCGCGGTTGATCAATTGTTTTTGGGCATCATGCTTTTGATCCTCATCCGGCGACCTATCCGGCGGCAGGCTGAATTTTTCTACCGCAGTTTCAATCATTTTGTCCGGATTATACGCATCTAACAGTTCATGAACAAGTTTGTTGATGGTCTTTTCACCGGACAGTTGCTTGAATTTTTTATGTTCATCTTCCGTGATCTGTTTTTCCAGCCGGGCCAGGCGGCCTGCCAGCGACGTATAGGTGTCTTCATCGGTTTGCCCCATCAACACCGCCTGGAGGAGATCTTTCAAGGGAACTGATTTTTTCCGCTCAAGGGGCCGGCTGTCGGTTTTGACGGACCTGCTGACCCCCACGGCATCAACGATAACAAACCCGGTTTTATTGGTATGAACAGAAGGAGTAACCTTTTTCAGATCATCATATCCCAGGGTGCGGGTCCCTCTGCCTTTCATCTGTTCAAAATAGTTCCTGGATCTGACATCTCGCATGAAGACCAGACATTCCAGGGGCTTGACGTCTGTGCCGGTGGCGATCATATCAACGGTTACGGTAATCCTGGGATAATAATCATTGCGAAAAGACGCCAACACGGATTTGGGATCTTCATCCGCTTTGTAGGTAACTTTTTTGCAAAACGTGTTTCCCTCGGTAAATTCTTCACGCACGATGCTGATGATATCGTCAGCATGGCTGTCGGTCTTTGCAAAAATGAGTGTTTTGGGAACTTCCGCACGTCCGGGAAACATTTTCGGCAGATTATCCCGCAAGGCCTTGATCACATTTCTGATTTGGCTGGGATTGACCACATCCCGGTCAAGATCGTTTCCATTATATAATACTTCTTCATCGAGTTGTTCCCAGCGCATTTTGCGGGTCAGCCGGTCCCTTTTATCCACCCATTGCTCGGCAACCAGTTTGCCGCCGTCTTTGGTGATTTTGGTTTCAATCAGATAGGTATCAAATCCGACATTGACGCCATCGGCCACTGCTTCTTCATGCCGATATTCGCTGACCACGTTTTCGTTGAAAAATCCGAATGTCCGCTTGTCCGGGGTTGCAGTCAGCCCGATGTAAAAGGCGTCAAAATAATCCAGCACCTGCTTCCAAAGGTTGTAGATGGAGCGGTGGCATTCATCGATCACAATGAAATCAAAAAATTCGGGTGGGACGTTTTCATTGTATTCAACTTCACGGGGCCGTCCCACCTCCACGTATTCATGGGGATTGGTCTGTTCTGCGGTTTCATCGAGTTCTTCCCCTTTGAGTATGGAATACATTCGCTGGATAGTGCTGATGCATACCTGACTGTCCGGCGGGACATATCGCGAGTTCAATCGCCGGACGTTATAAAGTTCCGTGAATTTCCGGTTGTCGTCACTCGGCATGTACCCCATGAATTCCTGTTCAGCTTGCTCGCCAAGGTTTTTGGTATCCACCAGGAACAGGACGCGTTTGGCATTGGCACATTTCAGCAGGCGATAAATGGCGGTGATGGCCGTAAAGGTTTTGCCGCTGCCGGTTGCCATTTGGACCAGGGCGCGGGGCCGGTTTTCTTTGAAGGATTTTTCCAGGTTGGTAATGGCTCTTACCTGGCAATCCCATAGCCCTTCAACAGGCAAATCAGGAAACTTCTGTAATCGTTGTCGCAGGCTGGTCTTCTGCCTTATTCTGTCTTTTAATGTTTTCGGATGGTGAAATGAAAAGATAGGCCTTGCGCGGGGTTTGGGGTCCCGCAGGTCGGTATACCGTGTTACTATGCCGGTGCTTTCATAAACAAATGGGAGCGGCCGGCTATCGGCAAACCATTTCAGTTTGCTTTTGGCATAGTCTTCCGCCTGCTGCTCATGGATAGGCAGACGATGACCTTCCTCTTCCCTTTTTGCTTCAATCACCCCTATTGGTTCACGTTCAACAAACAGGACATAGTCGGCAGGACCGATATCAGTCTGATATTCCCGAACCGCAACCCCTATACCGAGGCTCCAGTTGATTGCATTCTTGTCAACAACCGCCCAGCCGGCCTGTTCAAGCATTGTGTCTATATTGTCTCTTGCCTTTTGTTCGGGCGTTTTATTCATATCAATTCCGCATTTAATGTGCGCATAACATAGTAGGATATAGTTTCTATCGAGTGTTAAGGAATTTTAATACAATATGCTAATGTAAATCAAATCCTCATCAATGACCATATTTTTCCAACCCTCCGCGGCTGCACAAATTCATAATTCCCTAATCGCAACTGCTTTATATTCCCCAATGAGCCCCTCATCTGCAAAGCTGAAATAACTGTTATCACCAATTATGA
>Ga0307991_1003492_pt1 | contig 10172 bp, 6 predicted proteins | sample EllFjometagen131_FD_203146 | JGI IMG/M metagenome (GOLD analysis project Ga0307991, IMG submission 203146) | Marine microbial communities from Ellis Fjord, Antarctic Ocean - #131 | ecosystem: Environmental > Aquatic > Marine > Unclassified | place: Southern Ocean | collected 2014-10-08 | reverse complement strand
AGGGTCTTGTCAAACCATCCCGGTATGATGCGGCTCATATAGTGGGGAAAAAGGACGATTCCGTCGCCGTCCTTTGTAAAGGGCACATCCATGTGGTAGTCGATGATCCCCCCGTCCCGGTACGTTCCCTTCGGGGCCCCCGGTATGTCGGTGACGCGTGACATGACCACGGGGATCGATCCCGATGCCAGGAGTGCGGGCTTGAGATTCTCCTCGGTGAGGGGGATCTTCCGGATGGGGAACCCGTCCATGTTGAAGAAGGGGGGAAGATCTCTCCCGTCGTACAGCAGTGTCCTTTCGAAGAAGAGCCCCAGAGACCTCCGGCTGACGATATTAAGAAGGGCGGCGATGAGGAGCCCTGGCAGGAGCGCGCCCTTTCGGTCGCTTGCCGTCAGCCCCCGGCATTTGGTAGACATGATGCTCATCCTGAGATAGGGGTGGCTGAGGATCTCTTTCTCTCCCCTGCCGCCGAGAAAGGTGTTCAGAAAGGCGACGCTCTCGGCGGTGATCTCCTGCGTGGAGGGTTTCTCCGAGTAGCGCTGGTTTACGTAGGTGGTCTGAAACCGGTCGATGGCCTCCAGGGGCCGTTCCTGAGAGACGCATGCAAATCTCCAGGCGGCTGCGGAAGAACCGATCAGAAACAGGGGCTCTTCTCTCCCGGCGAGCCAGTTCGAAAAGATGGTGCCGTCGAGATGACCCAGAATCAGGCACTTGGGGCCGCCGGCCGCCCCGGTGACAACCTTCACCTGATCGGGGTTCAGGCCGCCATCCCTGATTATTGCCAGGGCCTTTCTCCCCGCGGAGAATGAAAGATTTTCCGACATGAATTCCCGCTCCCTTCGCATATCCTGTGCACGATTAAGGCCACGACATGGAGGAATAGTATGATTCGTTCAAGATAGCAACCCATTTTTACAGATCCAGCCTGCCGTGGGTGGTGTCGGTATTGTTCGGAGGTGTAATGCCGGAGCCTTCCCCTCCATAATTACTTCTTGACATATAAGGGTAATGGGTTTAGCTGGTTAGCAGGTTCCATCAGATTTTGAACGGGCGATACCGAAAGATGAATAAGCAGATCAATACAGGCGAGATAGTCATATATCAGACGGAAGACGGTCAGGCGTCTTTGGAAGTTAATCTGGCGGAGGATACTGTCTGGCTGAGTCTGAACCAGATGGTCGCACTCTTCGGCAGGGATAAGTCCGTTGTTTCCAGACACATGAGAAACATTTTCAGGGAAGGAGAGCTTGAAAAAAAGTCAACTGTTGCAAAAAATGCAACAGTTCAAATTGAAGGTGGCAGGAAGATAACTCGTAATATTGAATTTTATAACCTGGATATGATCATCTCCGTTGGTTATCGTGTCAATTCATTGCGAGGCACCCAATTCCGCGTTTGGGCCAACAGAATACTGAAAGAGTATCTTGTCACGGGTTACGCGCTGAATGAGAAGAGATTGCAATCGCAGATCGAAAAGTACGAAGCGCTCAAAGAATCGATCAGGCTCATCGAAAATATAGCGGACCGCACACTGCTCTCCACGTCTGAATCCGAGGGCCTCCTGAAGGTTATTGGCGATTTCAGCTATGCCTGGACACGCTTGACCGGTACGACTACGGGAAGCTGGAATTGGGCGGCGTATCGGACCGGGCCCAGGCGATAAGAATAAAGGCAAAAAGACCAAACAGGCTCTGCAACATGGGAAGATACATCAAAATGTCCCTTTCTTGATGTGAAATATCGAGATCTGCCCACACCTGGCACCATTCCTAACACAGCGGGCCTCCGTTTGGCAACTGCCAACCGAGAAAGCCTTGCCCCCTTTCGGTTGTGCTTGATTTCATGATGCAATTTCTCTGTTCAAATTGTATGAATTGAAGTAGAATTAAATTCATTTCAAGCATCACCAGCATCATATTGCTAAAAACAATTTAATAAAGATTCTAGTTTTTTAGCCTTACCTAACTTAGTTTTACGCGGGGGACCAACATGAATCCAGCTAAACCAATTCAAAATAGTACACAGGATGCATTTGAACGCAGATCATTTGCGGAGCATCTTGCCGGATTCTTAATATTGGAAAAAACGATCCCTCCATTGTTGTCGGAATAGAGGGGAAATGGGGGGAAGGGAAAACCTCTTGTATCAATCTCGTAAAGGAGGTTCTCAGTAATGAAAGTTCGAAACCTATCATTGTAGAATACCGGCCTTGGCTTATCTCTACGTTGGACAGTCTAGTCGAGGGATTTTTTCTGGAGCTTGCATCTGCTTTAGGTGTGCAGTCTTCAGCGAAAAGCGCTCAAACTGCAGCACAAAAAATACTGCAGTTCGGGAAAATGCTTGCACCGATCAAGCTGGTTCCTGGCGTTGAGCCTTGGGGCTCTTTGGTAGAAAGCGTTCTTACATCGGTAGGAGGAGCCGTGAAGTCCGGTTCAAAGTTGGCGGATTTGAGTATCCAGTCTCGCAGGGATGATCTTGAAAAGCATCTAGGACGTATCGGTCGCCCCATCGTTGTAATAATTGATGATGTGGACCGGTTACCACCCGAGCACGTTTGTATTGTTTTTCAGATGTTGAAAGCAGTTTGCGACTTCGAACGTGTTGCTTATTTGGTTGCTTACGATCCAGAACCGGTAAATCAAGCATTGTCATATAGAGAAACCTACGACGGCAAGAAATACTTAGAGAAGATTGTTCAGGTCAGCTACCCACTACCGCGCCTTCCTTTCACACATATGAAGAAATATTTACGGGAACATATTGAAGCCTTAGCAAAACGGCATAGTATCAATTTAACGGCTACGGAGGCTCAGATTTTCGGTATTCTTCTTAACAAGACTGATTTGGTGCGTACACTCGATACACCACGTGACGTCGTTCGTCTCTGTAACCGCCTTCAAGTCTCTGCTCCAAATACGAAGGGCGAAGTGTGTTTCGCCGATCTTGTTGCTTTTGAAGTACTGGAACTCAAGTTTCCGGAAGTGGCCAGCATTATTCGCACTGAGCCGGACCGGTTTGTGGCAGTTTTTCATAGCGATGAAGAATTCTATTCGAACGATAGCCTCACAGCTTTTTATCACTTTGCCAAAGAAGAGAAGGATGAAACAATTCCAATAGATAGATTGTTTCAGGAAATAAATTACAACGGACGGGAAAAAGATCGTGCTGAGGGGTTACTATTATTTTTATTCCCACGGTTAGGAGGTAAGAACTACCATGAAGCCGATATGCCGGAGACCATAAATCGAGTTCGTAACCGCGATGCTTTCTTGAAATTACTCCATTGTGGTGTGATGTCCTTTACATATTCTTCAGAAGAGGCAAGACGTTTCTGTATGAAACCAGAAGAACGCCAACAGATATTGGCTGATCATAGAGATGCTGATGATTTATATAATTGGTTGAGTTACCTTGAACCTATCGCCATCGAGTCTGAAATTGAAGATCCGTTACAGCTTTGCGATGTTTTGCTCGACGAAATGAGGGGACCGGGAGAAGGAGGTGTGATTCATGGTCTGGCGCGCTATGTGGGGGAATTTTTGTACGAAGTTATCAGATCACGTATAGACCGCACAATAAGATGGGGAATGCTTAAAAGGCTTGTATCGAGCAGGTTATCGCTTGCCGTTTCTGAATATACACTAATAAAGTTCTTGAGCAAATTCGGAATATGGCAAAAGGGCAAATATATTCCTAATCAGGATACCGCCTGTGCTGGATTAAAGGGGATTACTACAGAAGAGAGTTCCTTGTTCCTCTACGAGCAGTTGTATCTTGCCAAGGATAAATGGCTTGCCAATGTACGAGATGTCGCGGTTTCTGAGGGCTTAATGGAAACTCAAAAAGATTTGATAAGCATTCTCTTTCGATGGGGCCAGCTCAACGACAATAACTTTTCCGAACCGCAGGCTTACGTGATGAAGTCCTCTATAAGTCCGACTTGGCTGAAATCATTTTTGAGATATTTTGATCCGGACACAAACGGCTATGAAATGTTGCCATTCATACCAGATGAAGCCCTTGGCATTTTTATTGATAGGGTAGCGTCGCTTGCGAAAAGTGATGAGAATGCATCTGCGATTGCCGATTTTTTGAAGCAGACTCAAAAAGCAAAGGCGGAAAAGGAAAATCCAGAGAGCTAATGGTAGAAAATATAAGGGTTCGCCGCTCGATTTCACGGAAGGAGCAGACTGTGCCGCATGATTTCCACGGAAACAATAAGAACAGTACTCTCGCAGTGGAATCTTTCCCTTAAGGTCATTCGCCCCGATTGCGACCTTCAGGGGAGCCCGGAGCGTTCTTTGTTTCGCGCCGCTGTGGAAGACGAGGCGGGCGGGCTCTCTGTCGTTGAGCAGATTGCTCAAGACCGGCGGGAACGAAGACGGCTCATCAGCACGATTCTGGACGATCTTCACGCCGACGGTCTCCGACAGATATTTCCCCCTATAAAGCCACCGGAGGGTCAATCTCTGGTATTTTGCGAAGATGCCTGGTGGCAGGTTTCTCCCTTTGTAATGGGCACGGCTCTGGACCGGCCCCGATATATCCAGGACGCCGCAAAGGGCGAGGCCCTAGCTCGTTTTCTCTGCGACCTTTCCCGGCACGCGAAGCGCCTTTCCAATCTTCGAGATATGCCCTTCTTCTCGCTGAAGGACTACATCATCAAACTTGAACAGGATATCGGACAGCACGCCCCCGATGCGGCTCCGAGGTTTGCCCCAATCTTCGATTTTCTGCGCCGATCCTTCATGAAAGCCCACGACACCCTCCCAGTGGCCTTCTGCCACGGGGACTACCATCCCCTGAACGTCATCTGGCAGAGCGATGCAATTGCAGCGGTCATCGACTGGGAGTTCTGTGGCCTCAAGCCCGACATCTACGATGCCGCCAACCTGATCGGCTGTGTCGGGATGGAGCACCCCTCCGGTCTTACCGATAACCTTGCCGCTGCCTTTATCGGGGCCATGCGGGAGGCGTCGGTCATCAGCGCCGAAGGCTGGAGACTGTTCCCGGAGTTTGTCATCGCCCTGCGCTGTGCCTGGCTTGCCGAGTGGCTGCGCGGGAGAGACGGAGAGATGATCGATCTGGAAGAGACCTACATGAAGCTGTTGGTTGAAAACATTGACCGGCTGAAAGAGGCGTGGGGGATTACGGGCCGCTGATTTTCCGTAATCTTCCCATTTGAATGCTCAGTATAAACACTGTTCCGCAAGAAGAAGGATGAGAATCTGGACCATACATCCTCGGTATCTGGACAAGCAGGGCCTGTTGGCTCTCTGGAGGGAGAGCCTGCTCGCGCAGGCGGTGCTTTTGGGCAGGACGAGGGGTTACATTCACCACCCGCAGCTCACGCGATTCCGCGGTCAGCCTTCACCTGTCGCGTGCATCGCATCCTATCTGGAGATCGTGCACAATGAATCCGTGCGCCGTGGCTATCATTTCGATCGGACCAAAATCCAACCATCCGGTGCTCAGAAACGCATCCCGGAGACTCACGGACAGTTGCTCTACGAAGGGGATCATCTCAAGTCAAAGCTTTCTGGGCGCAGCCCGGAGTGTTTTCTGAAGATCCGACACATCACGGAGCCGGGACCACACCCTCTCTTCGAAATCATCCCGGGAGATGTCAGGGATTGGGAGAAAAGAACAGCAGAACCAGCCGGCCCACCGTACCAGTGAAACCCTTTCCTGATCTGCGTCTGCGGTTGCCCCTCATCTCGAACATTACCCCATATGCAGAATAAAAATAATCGATTAATCTTCACAACGCATTTTGATCGGGATTGTGGTATCTATCTCTCATTACAAAGACGTGGGTGCATGGGCGTGGGATACAAGGAATTATCATTCAATCTGCCCTCTGATTATCAGGAGGGGGATCTGCGGGAGGCGATCGCGAAGGAACTGGGGATCGGAGCGTTCTCCTGGCAGATCGCGAATAAGAGTCTCGATGCCCGTAAAAAAAGCGATATCCACTGGCAGGTGCGGGTCTCGGTCCTCTCGGATGAGCTTGCGGGGGGCGAGCCAGCCGTTGCCCCGGCGCTCACGATCCCATCGCGCGCGAGAGACGAACGAGCCGTTGTCGTCGGAAGCGGCCCCGCGGGATTCTTCGCGGCCCTTGTTTTTCAGAAGGCGGGGTTTCAGACGACCCTGATCGAACGGGGGACCGAGGTACAGAAACGGGCCAAGAGTGTCAGGTCCTTTGAGACGACCGGCCTCTTCAATCCGGTCAGCAATTACGCCTTCGGCGAGGGAGGCGCCGGCACTTTTTCCGATGGAAAACTTACGTCGCGATCCAAACACATATCGAAAGAAAAACGCTTCATCATAGAGAGCTACATCCGGGCGGGGGCCCCCGAAGAGATACGATACATGGCGCACCCCCACCTGGGGAGCGACAACCTGAAAACAATCGTGGCAAATCTGAGAAGGGAATTCCTGGATTTCGGGGGAAGGGTCCTCTTTGAGACACTGCTGGAAGATATCAAGGTCGAGGGGGGACGCGTTGTCGAAGCGATGACCTCTGCCGGCGGAATTGAGGCCGATCACTGCATCATCGCTCCCGGTCATTCCGCCTATGAGACCTACCGCATGTTGATGAAAAGAGGCGTTGAATTCCGCACTAAGAATTTTGCCCTCGGATCACGAGTGGAGCACCCCCAGGAGTTTATCAACCGCGCCCAGTGGGGGAGGGAAGAACTGCCGGGGGTCAAGGCCGCTGAGTACCGCCTGACCTCGCGGGGGGATGGCGTCCTTCCGGTCTATACCTTCTGCATGTGTCCCGGCGGCGTGGTCGTTCCTGCCTCCGCCTACGGGCATATTAATGTCGTCAACGGAATGAGCCGCTACCGGCGGGACGGGAGATTCGCCAACGCGGCCTGCGTGGCGGGGGTAAGCCTGGAGGGCCTGACGGGCAGAGAGACGAGCGCCCCGGGGGCACTCGACTGGCTGGAGGCCCTGGAGGAGAAGTTTTTCCGGTACGCGGAGGGGTTCGCGGCGCCGTGCTGTACGATAGGAGATTTTATCGCGAGGAAAGAGTCGGGCGCAATCTTTCCATCGAGTTATCCGCTGGGGTTGAAACCGGCACCCCTGTGGGAACTGCTCCCCCCGGGCGTGAGTGACGCCCTTCGCGAGGGGCTCAAGGACTTCAGCCGCAAGATAAAGGGATTTGAGACCGGCACGATCATGGGGCTCGAGAGCAAGACCTCGTCACCGATTCAGGTCCTGCGGGACAAGAGTGGCCTGTGCGCCGGCTTTGAAAACCTCTATGTCGTGGGGGAGGGAAGCGGCTGGGCCGGGGGAATCATATCGAGCGGCGCGGACGGCATACGGGCAGCCATGCATATCGCGGGAGCGGCCGATTAAAGTAGTGCCAGACTTTGTTCCCCTGGGTTTTTACAAAAACTTTATAAACGCTGTTGGACAAGAAGAGGAATGAGACTCTGGACCGTACATCCTCGTTATCTGGACAGGCAGGGCTTGCTGGCCCTCTGGAGAGAGAGCCTGCTTGCACAGGCGGTGTTGCTGGGCAGGACGAGGGGTTACATCCACCAGCCGCAGCTCACCCGATTCCGCGGCCAGCCTTCACCTGTCGCGAGCATCTCGGCCTATCTGGAGGCCGTGCACAATGAATCCGTGCGCCGGGGCTATCATTTTGATCAGGCCAAAATCCAACCACACAGCGTCCCCAAACGCATTCCGGAAACTAACGGACAACTGCTCTACGAATGGGAGCATTTGAAGTCAAAGCTCTCTGGACGCAGCCCGGAGTGTTTTCTGGAGATTCGATACATTACGGAGCCGGAACCACATCCTCTATTTGAGATCATCCCGGGAGGAGTCAGAGATTGGGAGAGAAGAACAGAAGAACCCGCTGCCCCGCTGTAACAAAGGAACCCGCTTCTGAAAAAACTCTGACAGCTCACAGCGACTATTTTTTACTTAGCTCCTCGCGCCGTCTCCGGTTTTCGTTCAATCCGGGCGTCGTGTTTCCACAAACCGGGAACGGGCAGTGTCGGGAGTGACCCCGCCGACTGCAGGGTATCCCCTTCATAGAGGACCTGTTCCAGGAAGAGCCCCGAGGGGAACGCGGTGACTTGGGCAGGTATATCGGAGGGATTGTAAAGCATCCCCTCCACGTCTTGGGACGACAGTGTCCCCCGTCCCACTTCCACGAGAACTCCCACGATGCGGCGGACCATTTTCCACAGAAAATGGGAGCCGGCGATCCTGAAGACGATAAGGCCATCTGTTTCGAAGACCTCCACCAAGTCTATCTGAACCAGCGTCGAGCTCCCCTTACCGATTCGTTTGTCGGCAAAGGAGGCAAAATCGTGAAAGCCTGAAAAGAGCTGTCCGGCCTCTGCCATCGCTTTGCAGTCGAGGCGGTCACTGATCCACCAGACGTAGCGTTTTCCGAAGGCCGTCCGGTGCTTCGAGATCACATAGGCGTAACTTCTGGACCGGGCATTGTGGCGGGCATGGAACCGGGGTGAGGCCCGCTCCACCCTGATGATATTGATGCCGGAGGGGAGGAGGTCGTTGAGCCCTTCCATGAGTTTTCGGGGCTCCATTTTCTTCTTCGTTTCCAGATGAGCCACTTGGGCGAGGGCATGCACACCGGCATCCGTTCGTCCCGCCCCCTGGATATCCACGCCCGTACCGGTAAGCTGAGTCGCCGCTTTTATCAGGGTTTCCTGGACGCTCTTGGCATTTTTCTGGGCCTGCCACCCGCGGTACCCGGTCCCATCGTACTCCAAGGTGATCTTGTACTTGTTCATGGTGTCTCCTCATGGTTGCGGTCTACGGGTGATCAGTATCGTCCGATCGGTGGAAAAATAGCAAACGTTTTATTGTATCTCAGTTTTCTATTGACAACGGCTCCAATCCGTATTATCAAGCAATCTCGTTTTTTCGAGAGGATACATATGTTAGCAAGAAACCTTATTACCATCATCATAATTAGCGAGCTCCTTCTTATAGGAGAACGCATATGTGTGACTTGATGATGGAGTAGGGTTCCCAAAAAAGAAAAGATCAAAAATCCGTTATCAGGTCCGCTGATAGCGGATTTTTTGTTTTTGGGGAGGCACAGTTCATGGAAAGACCGGATGTCTTGATTTACGACACCACATTGAGGGACGGGACGCAGGGGCACCAGATAAGCTTTTCCGCGGAGGACAAACTGCGGATAGCCACAAGGCTGGATGATGCCGGGTTCCACTACATAGAGGGTGGCTGGCCGGGTTCGAACCCCCGGGACATGCGCTTTTTCCGGATGGCCGGAGAAGTCGCGTTCAAAAATGCCCGCCTGACGGCGTTTGGCAGCACGAGGAGATCCGGTCTGCCGGCCGACGCGTGTCCGAATATACAGGCGCTGCTGGAGGCCGATACCCCGGCAGTGGCTATTTTTGGGAAGAGTTGGGACCTCCACGCGACGGAGATTCTGGGAATCTCTTTGGATGAGAATCTCTCGCTGATCGACGACTCGGTCCGCTACCTGAAATCGAAGGGAAAAGAGGTGATCTACGACGCGGAGCACTTCTTCGATGGCTACAAGAACAATCCCCCGTATGCCCTCAGGACGATACAGGCCGCCCTGGAGGCCGGGGCCGAGATGATCGTCCTGTGCGATACCAACGGGGGGGCCCTCACGTGGGAACTGACCGAGATTTTCAAGGAGGTGGCAGCTCTGATTCCTCCGGCGTGTCTGGGTATCCACGCCCACGACGATTGCGGTCTGGCGGTTGCCAATTCGCTCTCTGCTGTTACGCTTGGTGCCACCATGGTCCAGGGAACGGTGAACGGGTATGGCGAGCGGTGTGGCAATGCCGATCTGGTCTCCATTATCGGCAATCTTGAGCTCAAGATGGGAAAGAGGTGCCTCCCGGAGGCATCGGTCAGGTGCCTGACCTCGCTGTCGCGGTATGTGAGCGATGTGGCGAATATTCCCCCGGCCCGGTCGAAACCCTTTGTCGGGAGCAATGCCTTCGCCCACAAAGGGGGCGTCCATGTGAGCGCCGTCATGAAAAATCCCGTGGCCTACGAGCATACGGATCCTGAACTCGTCGGCAACCGGCGTGCCGTGATCGTCTCGGATCTCTCTGGGAAGAGTAACATCGAACACAAGGCGAGGGAATTGGGGATCAATCTCGGTACGGACAGCAGTGTCA
>Ga0307991_1003490_pt1 | contig 10174 bp, 14 predicted proteins | sample EllFjometagen131_FD_203146 | JGI IMG/M metagenome (GOLD analysis project Ga0307991, IMG submission 203146) | Marine microbial communities from Ellis Fjord, Antarctic Ocean - #131 | ecosystem: Environmental > Aquatic > Marine > Unclassified | place: Southern Ocean | collected 2014-10-08 | reverse complement strand
CCAGTCCCGGTTACAACCCCGGCATTAACAGAGGTTACAATTATGGTAGGGGTTTTGGTTTTGGACGCGGCTTTCGCGGTGCTGGTGTCGGCTATGGTCGCAACTCTAACTGGTATCCGCCAGCCGCTGCCAGCGGTGTGGTGGAAAACCGAACCACAGAAATCTTAAATCTGAAAAATGAAGCTTCTTACTTGCAACAATCTCTGGAAGCAATCAAGCAAAGGCTTGCTGAGCTGGAAACTGAAACATCCGAATAGCTCCAAACCCATCACGGCTGTTTTTGCCAACCGGCAAAGAGTACGACACTACCCTCTTTGCCGGTTGGCTATCTCCCCGCTTCACAGCAAACTATTATAAAGATAACTGACCTGAGCCAGGATAGTGAAGAATTATAGGCTAAAATCCTTGCCCAACCAAGTTGTAGCGCTTTCCGTTCAGTCACTATTTAAGAATAATCTTGTGCTCCATAAGGGATATTTGACTGATTTTTGCGTCAATCAGTTTCTGTTCGCCGAAAATGTTTTCCAGCAGAACTTTATCACCTTCCGGTTTTAGAACAAAGACTTCTTCCATAACCAAGGTTTCATGGCCATCTCGTTTTAGATAAGCATTTGCTTCACACATCAGCTACCATCTCCTCATTAATTAAAGGAACCAGGTTATCGATCAGGACCGGCAGGTGATCTTTCTGGATGCCGACTATAGTCAGATTTTCCTGGGTTAAAGGAATCAGAATTTTCCTTGCCGGGCAGGCGGCAATGGTCTCAGCCATCGCCGGCGTCAACTCACCCATCATGGCATGGGCCATAACAACAGAAATAGTACCAATAACAATCTCAACGCGGCCCACCGAACGAATAATCGCATTCTCGCCGGTTGCCCCGCGATTGGCCCGCGCTTTCATCATCGCCGCCGTCGCAATCGCATTAGTTCCCAAGGCCCAGATTTCAACCTTTTCACCATATTCATCTTTAAGGCGCCGGATAATGGCACTGCCGATCCCGCCACCCTGACCATCAATTACTGCGACACGCATAAAAGAGCCTCAATATTTATAATGTTCGATTTAATCCATAATATTCCAGAGCTCAACTTTTCGCAATAGAAAATATAATGCCAAAAGCGATAAAAACAACTTTTATCGCTTACAAAAGAGCTTGTGTGTGGTTTTACCCTTGACAAGCTGGTTTTCAGTATTATTTTATCTGAAGCCATATAAAACCGATGTTTATATGTAGCGTTGAAAGAACGTCCATATTTTTTAACCCTTGCCTTAGAAGGATCTATAATGAGTGAAACTTGTACTGATGGTGCAACCTGCGGCAGTTGCGGCAATACCGAAAGTTGTTCAGCCGAAGAGAAACAAAAACAAGAAGAAAAGGTTTTAAAATCCCGTCTCGCCAAGATTAAACACCGCATCGCCGTGATGAGCGGCAAGGGCGGGGTCGGCAAAAGTACGGTGGCCGTCAGCTTGGCCGTCAGTCTCGCCCGGCAGGGCCGCAAAGTCGGACTTCTTGATGCCGACATTCATGGTCCCAACATACCGAAAATGCTGGGCCTTGACAATAAACGCCTGCAGGCCAGTGAAGGTGGAATTATTCCGGAACCGGCAATGGAGAACCTGGCTGTAGTCTCGATGGCTTTCCTGCTTGAAAACCCCGACAACCCAGTGGTCTGGCGCGGCCCTTTGAAACATACGGTCATCCGCCAGTTCGTCGCCGATGTGCAATGGGGTGAGCTCGATTACCTGATCATCGACCTGCCGCCGGGAACCGGTGATGAACCTTTGAGTGTCGCCCAGGTCGTAAAACCGATGGACGGCAGCATTATTGTCACCACACCACAGGATGTCGCGCTACTCGATTCCCGCAAATCAGTGGTCTTCAGCCAACAGATTGAGGTTCCGGTTTTAGGTATAGTCGAGAACATGAGCGGCTTTAACTGTCCGCACTGCAATAAAACTATCGACCTCTTTAAACAAGGCGGCGGCCGTAAAGCAGCCGAGGATCTCAAGGTTCCCTTTTTGGGAGCGGTGCCTCTCGATCCCCAAGTAGTGGTACAGGGCGATGCCGGTAAACCTTTTGTCACGACCTTCCCCGAAACTGCGGCGGCCATAGCCTTTAATGAGATCACAACTAAGGTAGAAGCCAGCATAAAACAATAAATCACATCAATTTGTTGTTTTTTTTGCAAAAAAGGCTTATAATATAAAAGTTATGTCTTATTAATAATTAAGTTATCGGCTAAAAACTACACAGGAGGTATCTTGATGAAAACTCTGGAATGTATTGCCCAACGGCGCAGCGTCAGAAAATTTACCGATCAGGAAGTCAGCAACGAACAGCTTAAAGAGCTCATGCAGGCTGCCCGTTATGCTCCGTCTTGGGCCAACACCCAGTGCTGGGAGTTCATTATTGTCCGTAATGCCGCCCTCAAAGAGAAACTGGCGGAAACTCTACCGGAAGGCAATCCGGCCCGCAAAGCGGCTTCAAGCGCCCCAGTTCTCCTGGTTGCCTGCGGTAAACTCGGCAGTTCCGGTTTTTTTAAAGGTACAGTGGCAACCAGCAAAGGTGACAACTGGTATCTCTATGATGTCGGTTTGGCAACCCAAAATATCTCACTGGCGGCCCATGACATGGGTTTGGGCTCAGTTATTCTCGGACTTTTTGACGCCGATGCGGCCGGCAAAATTCTCAACCTTCCCGATTCGGTCAAGGTTGTCACAATGATGCCACTCGGGGTCCCGGCTAAAGAGAGCAAAGCTCCTCCCCGCAAACCGCTGTGTGAATTTGTTTTCAGCAACCAGTATGAAAAAGGCTGGGTCTCCGGTGATGAACAAAATCTTTGCTTCATCGAAGAAGGAATGTAGTTTTAACAGAATAAAAGGCCAATTCCGGCCGGTTCGAAAAAAGCGCCGCTCATATAGATTTGTAACAAATCTCAAAAGCGGGGCTTTTTTCGGAAACAAAAGTTAGTCAAACATAAGAACATCAGGAGGAACAAACAATGAAAAAGATTGCATTAGCGGCCAATGACATGCTCGGCCTTGAGGGTGAGATGAGCATGCATTTTGGCCGCTGTCCGTCATATGTCGTGGCCCAAGTTGAAGATGATGGCAACATTACTGCCACCGAGGTCGTCGAAAATCCCTATTTCAAACAACATACCCCGGGCGAGGTTCCACGTTTTATTAGTTCCATTGAGGTTAATATAATGATTGCCGGCGGCATGGGTCCGAAAGCGATTGATATGTTTAACAACTTCGGCATCGAAGTGGTCACCGGCGTCGGCGGCCAGGTCGGCAATATCTTGAAGGCTTATCTCAATGGCGAGATCTCCGGTGCCGCCGGTTGCAATCACAATCATGACTCATGATCATGGAGGACTTTAAATTATGAAAATTGCTATCAGTACCACCAAAGCCGGAGAGGGTGCCAATCTCGAAATGCGTTTTGGCCGTTGCCCCTATTTTGCCGTCTATGACAGTGAAACAAAAGAGTACGAATGGTTTGAAAACGGCGGGATTAGAGCCGCTTCAGGGGCTGGAACCGGAGCCGCCCAAGCCCTTCTTGACCGTAACGTTGATGTAGTAATCAGCGGCCAATACGGCCCTAAGGCGTCCCAGGTTTTGGGGGCGGCTAATATCAAGATGCTGCTCGGACCATCCGAGCTGCCCATTGCAGAGATTATCGCCAAATGGCAAACGAAAGAGCTTAAAGAATATGCTATTCAAAAATTTTAACAGTTTTCGCAAAATGGTTGATAAACTACTGACCTCCAACGGAAACACATTATATATAAGGAGGATGTTATGCCTGGATTAAATGGAAAAGGACCTCAAAGTGGGGGTCCGATGACCGGTCGTGGGCTGGGCAATTGTCGCCCGGCGAGCAGTGATGTAAACGAACAGAACCTGAATGATCAATTAAGAAAAGTTGATCCCAACAACCTCGAACCAGCGGCCGCTCAAACCGGCGATCAGGTTGTTTACGGCCGTGGTCAGGGCGGCTTACCCCGGGGCGGCGGCGGACAGGGCTCAGGTCTGGGCCGGGGCCGGGGCGGTGGTGGCCGGGGACGGGGCCGGGCCTAAATCAATAATGATTTATATTTGCTCAGGTAGATAGTTGCTTCGCCCCCAACAACGGGGGCGCTCTTGTTTTACTGAAACACTAAAATAAAAGCGTCCCCACGTGAAGCAAAGGATCTTGACTTTCTTGAACAGCTTAACTTGATCAGAGTTTTGACCATTTTGCGTTAAGTTTCATTGCTAAGATCTAATAACCTTCAACCGACATCCGAAACAACCTGAATAAGGACAATAAACAATGATTATCGCAATTGCCAGCGGTAAAGGGGGAACCGGAAAGACCACCATCGCCACCAATTTGGCACTGGTGGCACCAGCCGCCCAATACCTTGACTGTGATGTTGAAGAACCTAATGGTCATCTCTTTCTGAAACCCAGGATCAGCGAAAAACGTGACGTCACCATGCCGATTCCTAAAATCGACGAAGAACGTTGCACCTACTGCGGCCAATGTGCCGAAGCTTGCGAGTTTAATGCCTTGGCCGTCATTGGCGAGAAGGTAATGGTCTTTTCCGAGCTTTGCCATGGTTGCGGAACCTGCACCTTCATCTGCCCAGAAAAAGCGATCAGTGAGACAACCAAGATCATTGGCCATCTGGAGATCGGCAAGGCCGATGCTGTAGAAATAAATGAACTATTTTTTGCCCATGGCGTCTCGGACATCGGCAATCCGCTTTCACCACCAATCATCAAGAAAGTCAAAAAACTTATTAATAATGACTGTTTCGCAATTTTAGATGCACCGCCCGGAACCTCTTGCCCCATGGTTCAGACGCTAATGGGTTGTGACTATTGCCTGTTCGTCACGGAACCAACCCCTTTCGGTCTCAATGACCTTGAACTGGCGGTTGGCGTCGCCCGTCAACTTAAAATTCCCTGTGGCATCCTTATCAACCGATCTGACAGCGGTGATGACCAGGTTCAGAGATATTGCCAACGCGAAGCGATCCCGATCCTCATGGAGATTCCCTTTGACCGCGATCTCGCCTTCGCCTACTCCAAAGGTGAAGCGGCTGTCATCCACAGTCAAAGTTTAAGAGAAAGTTTTCGAAAACTGCACCAAAAGATTGTCGCGGAGGTGGAAAAATGAAGGAACTAACCATTATCAGCGGCAAGGGCGGCACCGGCAAGACCACGGTGACCGCCGCCTTTGCGGTCTTGGCAAAAAACCCAATCCTGGCTGATTGTGATGTCGACGCCGCCGACCTCCACCTGATCCTGACCCCCAAAGAGCTCTTTAGTGCGGATTTCATCGGCGGCCGAGGACCGCAACTGGACAGTGAAAAATGTACGCTCTGCGGCGAATGTCAGCGTTTATGCCGTTTTGACGCCATTGAGTTTTCAGAAGAATCGGGTTATTCAATTAATGAATTCGCCTGTGACTGTTGCGGTCTCTGCGCCTTGGCTTGTCCCGAAAAGGCAATCACCATGGTTGACACCATCAACGGCCGCTGGTTTATCTCTGAAACCCGAGTCGGCAAGATGGTTCACGCCCGACTCGGCATCGGCGAAGATAATTCCGGCAAGCTCGTCACTCTGGTGCGCCAGCAGGGCAAACTCACAGCGAAAAAAGAGGGTCTTGAACTGCTCATCAATGACGGACCGCCGGGGATCGGCTGCCCGGTCACGGCAGCGATTACCGGCGTCGACCTCGTCCTGATCGTCACCGAACCAACCCTCTCGGGGATGCATGATATGGAACGCGTCCACGGCCTCTGCCGGCATTTCGATATTCCGGCCCTGGTCTGCGTCAACCGTTTTGATCTCAACTTGGTCAACACTCAAAAAATTCACGATTACTGCACGGAACATAACCTGCCACTGGTCGGCGAGATCCCTCTCGATCCGGTTGTTAATAAAGCCCAGGTCGCCCGCCAGAGTGTCGTTGAATATGAGTGTGGCCTCGTCAGCCAAGTGGTTCGCGAAATGTGGACTAAAGTGAAAAAAGAGTTAGACCATTAAATTTTCAGCCATGAAAGCCTCCCAAAGCTTTGGGAGGCTTTCATGGCCATTTTAAAGATGAACAACTCTGACGGGAAATCAAACATGGCAAACGAACAGGAAAAACTCAAGGAGAGAGTGCTCGCGGCTTTAGGCACCGTCCGTGACCCTTCAACCGGCATGCAGGTGACCGACCTACCGTTGCTTGATAAACTCGAAATCGACGAAAAAGGCATCATTATCACGCTGACCCCTTCATCCAATATCTGCCCCTTGATTTTCAAGCTCGGGAATGATATGAAGCGGGCCGCAAAGCAGGCGGCCCCGGATTTACCGATCCGCTTCATCATTAATAATCATCGACTAAAACAGGAAGTTGAAGAAAGCCTTTCAGATAGCTGAATTGAGTACTTATGATTTAGCTTAAAAGGTAGTTTAACAACCCCCTTTTTCCAATGGACCCTACTTCTACCCATATCTTTGGGCCGGTACCATCGCGCCGGCTTGGCCTCTCCCTTGGTGTTGACTTGGTACCTTTCAAGACATGCACTTTGGACTGCATCTACTGTGAACTGGGCAAAACTGCAACCCCGGTTAGGGAACGGGCTGAATACGTCCCCTACCCGCAACTCGAAAGCGAGATCAAAGCCTTTTTTGCTTCGGAGAACCAAGTCTCAGCCCAGACAGCCCAAAAACTCGACTATATTACCCTCTCAGGATCCGGCGAACCGACCTTGAATACGGCCCTACCCCGGGTCATCAAACTGCTCCGCGAAACAACTAAAACCCCGATCGCCCTACTCACCAACGGCACACTCTTTAGCGATCCCGAAGTCCGCCGAGAAGCAGCGGCAGTTGATGTAATTCTGCCATCACTTGATGTTGTCTCTAAAGAGCTCTTTACCGTCTTGAATCGTCCGGCTCCAGGACTTGATGTTAAGGAGATAATCTCCGGACTGATCGCCCTGCGCCATGAATACCCAGGTGAAATCTGGCTTGAAATTCTTTTCTGCCGGGGTCTTAATGACAGTCCCCGCGAGATCAGCCGACTGGTTGAAGCGGTGGCCGCAATAGAACCGGACAAAGTACAACTTAACACAGTCGTTCGGCCGGGAGCCATGAACGAAGCAAAAGCCGTTGAACAAACCTTCCTGAAAGAAGTTTTACCCAAATTCGGGCCACAGGCTGAAATCATTGCCCCTTTTGCCAAAGATTCTGACTACGGCAGCATAATCGGGAAAACCGAAGAAACCATTCTGGCCACCCTGAAACGCCGTCCCTGTACCAAAAACGACCTCGAACAGGCCCTCGGCCTAAAAGCGGTTGAGATCATAAAAATTCTTGACCTAATGTTGGAAAAGGGTAAAATTAAAGCCTTAGAACATAGTGGAGAACGCTATTTTCAGACCATTGTCTAATCAGCATAGCAACCCATTTGAAAAAATAGCTCCCTTTAGACAAGTGGAGATCCCAACCATTGAATGAGAAAGTAAAAGAGCATTTCAAAAATCCCCGTAACCTTGAGGTTATGGTTGATGCCACGGTTATGGGAAAAGGCGGCGACCCCAGCTGTGGCGACTACATTGAACTCTACCTTAAGATAGAGAAAGATATTATCATCAAGGCATCAGCAATGGTCGCCGGCTGCCCCTATGCAATTGCGACCACCAGCGTCTTTACCGAGATGATCACCAACCAATCATTGGATGATGCTATGATGATTTCCGGTAACCGGGTAGCATCCCACCTGGGTAGCCTGCCGAAAGAGAAAATTCACTGCTCCCTGATGGGACCTGAAGCCCTGCGCAATGCTGCCCATAACTACATAATGTCCCGCATCTGCACCCCTTCGATGGCTTAATTGAGCAGCCTGTAAAGCGGACTATTGTCAACTACAAATTTTGACAGCTCTACCTTAAACTTGATTGATAAAAGTAAAAAAAATGAGCCTCAATCTTGACATCCCCGGTGGAAAAATCCTCGAACTGCAGGGGGTGCTTTGCGATATGAACGGCACCCTGACCATTGATGGTCAAATGAGCCCGAAGGTTGCTGAAAGTCTGCAAAAAGTGTCGGCTATCATGAAGGTTTATATCATAACGGCAGACACTTTTGGTACGGCTCGCAAAATATTTGCCCCCCTACCGGTCAAGCTTATCGGGATGCCGGCTGAAACTCCGGGTACGGTTGCCAAGCTGGATTTCCTCAAAAAACTGGGCCCCCAAACCCACGCTGCCATCGGCAACGGCTACAATGACCACCTGATGTTGCAAGAGGCCGCTTTAGGCATCTGCATCCTGGGTTCCGAAGGGGCCCACACCCTCTCCATAACCGCCGCCGACCTGATTGTCACAAACCCGATTGAAGCCTTAAGCCTCCTCTTAAAGCCCCAGCGTCTGATTGCCGGTTTACGAAACTAAGATATAACTCAAACTATTCTCGAACAACCTTTCCAACCACGACATTTGCGCCTTGCAATTTAATCTCCGCTTTGCTACTTATTTAGCGGTGCGACAAAACCGAAACCAGAATTGTCAGCCGGGTTTTACTGCGCGCTACCGACTGCACCCTGAATAACAGCAAAGAAGTACTCTTGGGGTGACCACTAATAAAGGAGACGGACCATGCTGAACGATCTTCTTGCAGTTGTCCTGGCCGGAGGTGAAGGCAAACGCCTAAGCCCATTGACCCAGGATCGAGCCAAACCCGCCGTCCCTTTTGCCGGTCAATACCGGATCATCGATTTTACCCTGAACAACTGCATCAACTCCCATATCCGTAAAATAATTGTCCTGACCCAGTACAAATCGGTTTCCACCTCCCGCCATCTGGTGGCCGGCTGGAGTATATTTAACCCGGAGCTGGGTGAGTTCCTCTACGAAATTCCACCCCAGATGAGGGTCGATGACAACTGGTATCAGGGCACCGCTGACGCTATCTACCAGAACCTCTACTCACTTGACGAAATCAGACCTAAATATGTTCTGGTCTTAGCCGGCGACCATATCTACAAGATGGATTACGGAAAAATGCTGGCTTTCCACGAGGCCAACGATGCCACGCTGACAATCTCCGCGATCACGGTCGACCGCCGCAAAGCAAGCGGTCTCGGCATCCTTGAGGTTGACGAAAAGCAGCAGGTCGTCGGATTTCAGGAGAAACCGGACGAACCCAAAGGACTTCCCGGACAACCCGACAAAGCCTACGCCTCAATGGGAATCTATATTTTTAACTTCGAGATGATGAAAGAGCTCCTTGAAGCCGACGCCGCCGACCCCGACAGCAGCCATGACTTCGGTAATGACATTATCCCCGCCCTCTACCCCAAAGAACGGGTCTTTGCTTACCCCTTTGGCTCAGAAGAAAAAAAGCGGGACGCCTCCTACTGGCGCGATGTCGGCACCATTGATGCTTACTGGGAAGCCAACATCAATCTCGCCGGAGTCGATCCCACTTTTAATCTCTATGACCGCGATTGGCCGCTACGCACCTATCAATCCCAGATGCCACCAGCTAAATTTGTCTTTGCCAATGTCCGCAAACAGCGCGTCGGCCACGCCCTTGACTCTCTCATCTGCAATGGCGTCATCATCAGCGGCGGCCTGGTCGAGCGCTCAGTCCTCTCGCCCGGGGTACGGATCCACAGCTTTGCCCAGGTTTATAAATCGATCCTCATGCATCGGGTCGAGATCGGCCGTAACGCCAGAATCCGTAAAACTATTATCGATAAAGAAGTCAGCATCCCGCCGAACATGGAAATCGGCTACGATCTTGAAAAAGATCGCCAAAGATTTCCGGTCTCACCAGGAGGTGTCATCATCATCCCCAAAGGAACTGTTTTTTAATGAGAACCTTTAAAATAATAACGTAAAAAACAAACATCGCTTCGCTTTCCACTCAAGTCGGTACACGGCTTGTGAACAGGACGAAGCACTAAATCTAACCTGCTCTTAGAGAAAGGAAAAAAAGATGTCATTTATCGTTGATGTTGAAGCTCTGGAGATTCTTGATTCACGTGGTAACCCAACTGTCGAGGTTGAAGTAACCTTAGAAAGCGGCATCATCGGACGGGCGGCGATCCCTTCAGGGGCCTCCACCGGTATCCATGAAGCCGTCGAACTGAGAGATGGGGACCAGGAACGCTAT
>Ga0307991_1003489_pt1 | contig 10175 bp, 4 predicted proteins | sample EllFjometagen131_FD_203146 | JGI IMG/M metagenome (GOLD analysis project Ga0307991, IMG submission 203146) | Marine microbial communities from Ellis Fjord, Antarctic Ocean - #131 | ecosystem: Environmental > Aquatic > Marine > Unclassified | place: Southern Ocean | collected 2014-10-08 | reverse complement strand
CTGTAAAATCAATGGAGTTGAAAAATCCAATAGGGACAAAAATGTCAATTTTTGATGGAACATCTTACGAGCGAAAAGGGGAGATAATTGGAGTAATTAAAAATATGCATACCGAATCCTTGCATACCGAAATTAAGCCTTTTGTATACGCATATTCTCCAACGGGTAATTTTATGTTTATTAAAGTTAATTCTGAAACTAATTCAACAATTGTACAAACAATTAAGAATAAAATTGAACAAATTGCCCCAAATGATCCTATTGAGTTGAGTTTATTGGAAGATGATTTGAATGAATTATATGCCAAAGAACAAACAACAGAGAAATTAATTGGGTATAGTTCACTTATTGCAATTATTATTTCATGTTTTGGCCTTTTTGGCCTAAGTTTTTATGGTTTACAGAAAAGGATAAAAGAAATTGGAATCCGCAAAGTAAATGGTGCAATGGTATCCGAAATATTAATCATGCTCAACAAAGATTTTGTAAAATGGGTTGCCATTGCTTTTGTAATTGCAGTTCCCATTGCCTGGTATGTTATGAACAGTTGGCTACAGAATTTTGCTTATAACATAGGATTAAGTTGGTGGATATTTGCATTGGCAGGGATTATAGCTTTGCTTATAGTCCTAATAACAGTTAGTTTTCAGGTATTTAAAGTAGCAAGAAGAAATCCAGTGGAGGCTTTGAGGTATGAATAAAAGTTGGGGCAGAAAGATCAATTAAAGCTAAAATCCAAATTTCACTCAGAATATAAACAATAAAAATACAGTCATGATTAAATTATTCTTAAAGACAGCTATTTATCGTTTACGGAAAAATAAGTTTCATTCTTTTTTAAATATTGGAGGATTGGCCCTGGGGCTCGTTGCATTTCTGTACATCGCCACATATACTTTTCATGAAATTAGTTACGATAGCTTTCATTCAAAAGCAGATCGGATATACCGTTGTGTCGCTCATGTAAAAATGGGAGAAATAGCCAAGGATTTATCAGATTCAGAAACTCCTCTGGCTGGAGCTGCTAAAAACGATTTTCCCGAAATAGAAGAGGCCATAAGATTATATCCTCTAACTGAAATAATCACACACTATAAAGATAAAAAATTTGTTGAAAGCGAAATATGTTATGCCGATGTTGAATTGTTTGATGTGTTTGATTTCAAATTGCTTGAGGGAAATCCTAAAACAGCATTGAAGGAATCCAATACAATTGTTCTGGGGAAAGAGGTGGCTCATAAATATTTTGGAGATGAAAATCCAATGGAAAAAACAATTTTATTGACCTCTAATAAAGTGCCATATGTGGTAACCGGCATTTTAGATGAAATTCCGGATAACTCAAGTTTACAAAGCAATATATATGCGTCGTTTTGTACTTTACCCGAAAGCAAACGCCTTGATAACTGGGGCGGTTTTAATAATGTCTATACTTATATTGTTACAAAAAAAGGTGTCAATATTGAAGAATTTGAAGTAAAGTTTGATGCATCAATAAGAAAATATGAAGACGCAATGATACAAAAAGCAATGGGTATTTCACTGGCAGAATTTGAAAGTCAGGGGAATGTTTTCATTCATAAACTTCAACCTTTATTGGATATACATTTAAATTCGACCTATACCGATGAGCTTTCTACCTATGGAAATAAGCGCTTTCTTATTATTTTCGGTATAACCGGATTATTAATAATGATTATCGCTGGTTTTAATTTTGTTAATCTCACCACTTCAAGGGCATCATTAAGGGCAAAAGAGATTGGTGTAAAAAAAATAATTGGTTCAGCACGCAAATCAATCATTTTACAAATTCTAATTGAAATTTTTATTCACACCCTGATTGCTCTTATAATCTCAATTCTTATTCTTTTGCTTATTCTTCCATTTCTGAATAATTTTTCAGAAATAGAAATTAAGCCTGAGTTTTTTCTAAATCCGTTAACATTATTAACCATTATTTTCATACCGCTTATTATCACAATTTTAGCAGGCATTTATCCTGCATTTCTCATTTCCGCGTATAAACCGATTGACGTAATAAAAAGGAAATTCAATGAAGGAAATTCAAAATCGTTGACCAGAGGTGGTTTAGTTACACTGCAATTTGTTGTATTTATAAGTTTGGTGTTTTGTACACTTATTATACGCCGACAAATTAATTATATGCAAAAACAAAATCCGGGATTCGAAAAGGAGAATGTATTGGTTGTTAAAAATATGGGATATTTAGATAAAAACCGAAACAGTTTTAAGATGGAAATGCTTAAAAACCCCTCAGTTCTATCGGCATCATATTCATCTTTAGTGCCGTCTGTAAATGATAATTCCGGCAACATATTTTGTGAAAAAGGGAGTGATAAAACCCATTTATTAAACGTAATGAACGTTGATAGTGATTTTCATAAAACACTTAAAGTTCAGTTAAAAGCAGGCGGTTTTTTTACCGATAATGAGGCCTCTGAAAAAAATAATGCAATAATAAATGAAGAAGCGGCGAGACTTCTAGGATGGAGCGATTGTAATGAAAAATACATTTATGATTATAACTACGAAAAAGATTTTAAAGTTATAGGCATAATGAAAGATTTTCACATAAAATCGTTGCGGGATAAATCGCGGCCTTTGATTATAAAATATAGAAATACGAGTCAATACTTATCATTAAAGATACAAACAAGAGATTTGCCTGCACTCATAAATTCGATAAAATCTCAATGGGAAAATTTCAACAAAAAAACTCCATTTGAATACTTTTTCCTCGAACAATCCTTCAATGCTCAATACAAATCGGAAGAAAGTTTGGCAAAAGTGATTGGTTTATTTACAATTTTCGCAATCATGATTGCTTGTATCGGATTGTTGGGCTTGGTATCTTATGTGGCAACTCAGAAACAAAAGGAAATTGGCATTCGCAAAGTAAATGGAGCCACAATCTCTGAAATATTAATCATGCTAAACAAAGACTTTATAAAATGGGTGGGCATTGCATTTATTCTTGCTGTACCAATTTCACACTATGCCATGCAAAAATGGCTTGAAGGCTTTGCATACAAAACAATACTAAGTTGGTGGATTTTTGCCCTGGCAGGCGTATTTGCTTTAATCATTACTTTGCTTACAGTTAGCTTGCAAAGTTGGCGAGCTGCAACAAGGAATCCAGTGGAAGCTTTGAGGTATGAATAAAAAGAAAGCGAACTTGAGTGCAGGAAAGTATCCTGAAAGCAAATCTGGGACGGAATTTTTTAGTATAAATTGAAATTAAAAAGGAATAATCATTTGAAAATACAAACAACATTTCAAATGAAAACAATTATAATTATAGCACCACTCTTTTTTTAATTCAATAGCACAATTCTGATCTTTCAAATATTTGTAAACTATATAGACAATCACTGTAAAAAATATTTACACTTAGTCCTTATTTAATCGATCATTAATTCTCTATGTAACAGATAAACAGTTTGTTAGTCTTTATGGTACAAAGGTTGATTTGATTGAGTCAAATAGATATGAATACCGATGATGAATACACGAAATACTAAAGCAGAAATTGATTTTTCGGAAACAATAAAAAGCTAAAATCCAAACATCAATAAAAATATAAACATTAAAAAATAAGGACATGATAAACACAAAAAAATTAACAAAAGTATTTAGTACAGAAGAAGTTGAAACTTATGCGCTTAACGGTGTAGATATAAACATTAAAAAAGGCGAGTTTGTTGCTGTAATGGGACCATCGGGTTGTGGGAAATCAACCATGCTTAATATCATCGGATTATTGGATAATCCCACAGATGGAACATATGCCTTTGATGGAACTGAAGTGAGTAAACTAAAAGAAAAAGACCGTACTCAGTTTAGAAAAGGAAACATTGGTTTTATTTTTCAGAGTTTTAATTTGATAGACGAGCTGAACGTTTTTGACAATGTAGAGCTGCCTCTATTGTATTTAAAAATGAAGCCTTCGGAACGTAAGAAACGCGTTGATGAAGTCTTATCCAGAATGAAGATTGGACATCGTGCAAAGCATTTTCCTCAACAATTATCAGGTGGACAACAACAACGTGTGGCAATATCAAGAGCAGTAGTTGCTAATCCTGGATTAATATTGGCCGATGAGCCAACGGGAAATTTAGATACCAAAAACGGCGTAGAGGTGATGAATCTTTTGTCGGAGTTAAACGAAGAAGGAGCTACTATATTAATGGTAACTCACTCTGACCGTGATGCTGGCTTTGCCCACCGAACCATTAATTTGCTTGATGGAGAAATTATTTTTGAAAAGAGCTAGTAGTGATATATAACGAGTAAGCATAATAAAAACCACAATGTCATGATTAAAAATTATTTTAAAATAGCCTTAGCAAACCTTATTAAAAGTAGGGTGTATTCTTTAATAAGTATTTCCAGCCTTTCTATTGGTATGGCCGTGAGTATTTTACTGTTGATTTACGTTGCGGATGAATTAAGCTATGATCGTTATAATGAGAAAGCGGATAACATTTATAGGCTGTGTCAAGAAGAACATCCTTATCAGGCACCTCAAATTGCAAAATTTTTAACTGATAAACTCCCACAAATAAAGGAATCCGCCCGAATCTTCCCTCGAGATGATATGGTTGTTGAATATAAAGAGCAGAAATTTAACGAAACCTTGACTGCTTTTGCAGATGCTGATTTATTGCAAATGTTCTCCTTCAAATTTAAATTAGGCAATGCCGAAACAGCTTTGGATCAATTCGCAAATGTTGTAATTTCAGAAAAAGCCGCACATAAGTATTTTGGAAATGAAAATCCGATTGGTAAAGTATTAATGCTCAACAATCAATATGAAGGTACAGTTACAGGAGTCATTGAAGATATGCCTCATAATTCGCATTTTAGATATGATTTTTTAATCTCTTTAGCAGGTGCCAAAAACTTGTTTGGCGAAGAACAGATGAATGATTGGGGCTGGCAAAATTTTCTGGTCTATTTTGAGATGCAAGATCAGTTTTCAAAATCAGAACTGGAAGCGGAAATTTCCGAGTTAATAAAAGACCGTAGGGGTGATGATGCTTTACCAATATTTACACTGCAAAATCTAAAAGATATTCACCTTTACTCTTCTTATATGTCAAACGACATTCAACCTCAGAATAGCATTACCTATGTTCTAATATTTTCGGCTATAGGGCTTCTAATCTTACTAATTGCCAGTTTCAATTATATCAATCTTTTAACAGCCAATGCAACCACAAGAGTTACAGAAATTGGTGTTCGGAAAACCTTTGGAGCTTCCCGAAGTCAATTAGCAAATCAATTTATATCGGAATCCATCGTAGTGTTTTTCATATCCCTACTATTTGCACTTTTCTTGGTTAACCTGAGCTTGCCTATTTTCAATTCGCTTGCAGGCAAAGAGCTCTCCGTTTTATCATTGATAAATGGGAATATTATTTTAGGAATAATCGGCATGATGATCGTTTTGGTAATATTAGCCGGTTGGTATCCCGCTTTTATTTTATCCTCCTTTAGTCCAACAAAGGTGATGAAATCAAATAAAAGTATGGGCTCGGGCTTTCAAATGAAGAAGATTTTGGTGGGCGCTCAGTTTACCATTGTCATTGTATTAATCGCTAGTTCTTTGATTATGTTGCGACAAATAAATTTTCTTCAAAATAAAACCTTAGGATTTGATAAAGAGTATGTTCTTGTTGCCAATGTAAATGATTATGGTGATGAGGCGAAATACATCTCGCTCAAACAAGCTCTTATCGAACAAAGTATTGTGAATAGTGTTTCAACGGCTAGTCGTGTTCCTTCCGGCGATCTAAATAATTGGGGAGCAGCCAAACTGACAGAACAAGCAGAGTGGATAAACCTTCCTATTGTGCATGTGCAATTTGATTATTTTAAAACGCTTGGGATAAAAGCAATACAGGGAAGACTTTTTTCTGATCAATTAAAAACAGATGCTACCGAATCTGTAATTCTAAATGAAGCAGCTGTTAAACTCTTAGGAATTCAAGGAGATCCAATAGGGCAAAAGATTATATGTGTTTGGCCAATGGCAGATAGGGAAATTGTAGGCGTTATTGACGATATTCATTTTGAATCTCTTCATGATAAAATTAAGCCTGTGTTTTTCGTTATTTTTCAAGAAATGTGTTCTCGACTTATTGTAAAAGTCAATCCTTCCAATGATAGTGATGCCATCAATACCCTAAGAGAAACGAGTAGAAAAATTTATCCTGAAGAGATGTTTGATTTTCGCTTTTTGGATGTGAGATTGGAGCAACTTTATCAGAAAGATGAAAAGACTTTTCAATTGATGGGTTATTTTGCTGTTATAGCAATTTTTCTTGCCAGTATAGGATTATTTGGAATGGCTTCTTTTATAATGACAGGCCGAACAAAAGAAATAGGTGTTCGAAAAGTAAACGGAGCCTCAGTTTCTGAAATTATAATCATGCTGAATACCAGTTTTGTAAAGTGGATGGCTGTATCCTTTATAATAGCTACTCCCATTGCTTATTATGGTATGAATAAATGGTTAGAAAATTTTGCATATAAAACAACTTTAAGTTGGTGGATTTTTGCTTTGGCAGGTTTACTATCTCTAGTTATAGTACTTCTTACTGTAAGTGGTTTAAGTTATAGAGCAGCAAGAAGAAATCCGATTGAAGCTTTGAGGTATGAATAGATTTTAGTTAAGATTAATTATATGAAACGTTTTTTTAATTCCATGTTTAGCAATATTAAACGAAACCCGTTTTATTCCTTGATAAATATTTTTGGGCTCGTTTTAGGCTTTTTGAGTGTATTCATCATATCAATGTGGATAAAGCATGAACTCAGTTATGATGCTTTTCACAAAAACAGTAAGGAGATTTATAGGGTGCACCGCTATTTTTATGATTCAAATGGCAACGAGAATCTTCATTTACCAAATGTGGCTGCTCCAATTGCTCCGTTGTTAAAAAATGAGATACTGGAAATTCAGCAAATAGCAAGGATTAGTCATACCGGAATGGTCTTTTTGGTTGATGATAATAAGATACTTGAAAACAATGCTTGTTTTGCGGATCCTGAGATACTTAATATTTTTGATTTTAAAGGATTGCCAAATGATGAGAACTTACTGAAAGAACCGCTCACTTTAATTATTTCTGAAAAAGCCGCACAACGTTTTTTTCAAACTACAGATGCTGTCGGGAAGTCGTTAGAAATAAAAGACAGATCAGGAAATAAATTCAGTTTTCGCGTACAGGGGGTGTTTGAAAACTGGGGACAAAACAGTCATTTTAATCCGGAGGTTTATATATCATTCAGTACCTATGTATCATTAGTTGGACAAAATGAGTTGCAAAACTGGAGTAGTAATAATTATGAAACATTTGCCCTTATTCCACATATGCCAGAAAATATAGATTCCAAACTGGATGGTGTTATTAACAAACAATTTGAGAATGGTACTAAGGGGACAAAATTAAGATTGGAGGGTCTTACTGATATTCACTTTAACTGGTACAGTAACCATTCATATATTTATATCTTGGCGTTGGTTGCGTTTTTAATTCTAATCCTTGGCAGCATAAACTATATGAATTTAAATGTTGCTATGTATACCAAACGCCTGAAGGAGATTAAAATAAAAAAAGTAGTTGGGGCTTCCAAAACATCCCTTATAGTGCAGCTAATGGCAGAATCTGTCTTCTTCTGTATTATTTCGGTTGCAGTTGCATTAGGAATTGTTTTGGTTTTATCTTCTAGTATAAGCGAAATTATTGGGACTAATTTTCATCTGATAATTGGCGATAATGCAGATTTAGTTATAGGCATAGTTATTATATCAGTCATTACCGGCATTCTTTCTATTATTTATCCCGTTCTGATGATTTCATCATTTAAACCGGTAATGTCTAGTGGAAATGAAAAAATGAAAGCTGGAAATAAAACCTTTCGGGGAGGATTGGTAACATTTCAGTTTGCGGTTTCAATTGCCCTGGTAATTTCATTTTCGTTTGTTTATAAGCAGATAAACTACTTGCATGATAAAGACTTAGGTCTCAATAAAGATAATATTGTTGTAATAGCTTCCTCTCCACAAATCAATGAGAAATTAGATGTATTTAAACAACAGTTGGCTCAAAATCCAAATATTCTTTCCGTATCTGCGTCAAAAAGAACACCGTCTCAGGGGCTTTGGGATTCCGGTTCGGCAAAGGTTATTTCGGATGGCAATTCCCAACCACTTGATTTCAGATTAGCTAACATTAGAGTGGATGAGGATTTCCTTTCCACTTACAAAATTGAACTTGCAGCGGGTAACTTTTTTAATGAATTTGATGATTCCGAAAAAGGATATATTATCAATGAAACGGCTGCGAAAAATATTGGATGGGATAGACCGGAGGATGCCATTGGAAATCAAATCAATTACAGTGGCCATATTGAAAAAATAATAGGTGTAACAAAAGATTTTCATTACGAATCCTTACATATTCCGATTACACCAGTTATAATGATGTACCGTCCCTCAAGTTTTAATTCGGTATCTGTTTTGATTTCTCCTCTCGAAAAAACCGAAACACTGGCATATATCGAAAACATTTGGCAGCAATACAATGTGCAGGATAATTTGTTTTCTTATGAGTTTCTGGATGACCGTTATAAAAGACTTTACACCGCTGAGGAAAACATCAAACAGCTATTGAATTACTTTATGATAATTGCCCTTTCAATTGCTATTCTGGGATTAATAGGATTGTCAATGTTTATTATCCAACAAAGGACCAAAGAAATAGGAATTCGCAAAGTAAACGGAGCAAAAATAGCTGAGGTTTTGGCGATGCTTAACAAAGACTTTGTAATATGGGTGACCATAGCTTTTATAATTGCTTCACCCATTGCCTACTACGCCATGCATAAATGGCTCGAGAACTTTGCCTACAAAACCGCTTTAAGTTGGTGGGTTTTTGCATTGGCAGGAGCTATTGCTATTGTAATTGCGTTGGTAACCGTAAGCTGGCAGGCTTTTTTAGCAGCAAAAAGAAATCCGATTGAGGCCTTGAGATACGAGTAAATCAATAGTTGATAAAGTTCAATTGTAAAACTAAATTATATGATAACTTCAAACATAAAAATTGGAATCAGAAATATTTTAAATAATAAGGTTCATTCGCTTACAAGCATACTGGGCCTTGGCGTAGGACTTGGTTGTATTTTACTTTTATCTTTTCTGTTTATACACGAAAATTCTTTCAATAAAAATATTCCAAACTATAAACAACTGCACCGTGTTATTCTAGGTAATGATTGTCGTACTTCTTACCCCTTAGGCAAGGCTATTAAAGACGATAATCCACTCATAAATAGATTTTTTAGATATTATGCGGTTTTAGATTTTGAATTAAAAGACAAGCAAAATGAAATAATTAAAGAATATAATTTTGCCTGTTCCGACGCCTCTATTTTCGATTGTTTGGGAATTAATATGAAAATTGGTAGTCCAGCTTTGTCTAAAAGCGAAGTGGCCATCTCTGAAGAAATAGCTAAGAAGTATTTCAATGAGCAAAATCCAATAGGTCAACCCTTAAAAGTTAGGTTGAATGATCAATTCATAGACTTAACAATCTCAGGAGTTTACGAAAGCCTTCCTTCAAATTCAACTTTAAATCCTTATTTTATTGCAGATATTGAATTAACAGAAGAATTATTTGGAAGTAGCAAAAAAATGTTGGGTGAATACGGTTATGCCTTTGATGATTATAGAACGGATTGGGATAAACGTAGTTTTAGCACCTACTTGCTCTTAAATAGTAAGGCTAACCCTGATGACGCGGTAAAAAATATTCAAAAGTTTAAAAACCAACATAAAGATGATAAGTATAAATCAATGGATTATAGTCTTCAACCCGTTGCCGATATTTATTTAAAATCAAATGACCTTACAGGTAATCTATTCACCCGTCAGGGAAATGCTAATGAGCTCAAGTATTACATTTTTATTGCTGCATTAATTTTATTTATCGCAATTATCAATTACATTTTTTTAACCAAAGCAAAAATAAATAGGCGATTAAAAGAAATGGGTGCTAAAAAAGCGTTTGGAGCCTCAAATGCATCAATCCTCAAACAAATAGTAATTGAGTCAAATTTTATCGCAATTATAAGTCTGGTTCCTGCTG
>Ga0307991_1003488_pt1 | contig 10180 bp, 6 predicted proteins | sample EllFjometagen131_FD_203146 | JGI IMG/M metagenome (GOLD analysis project Ga0307991, IMG submission 203146) | Marine microbial communities from Ellis Fjord, Antarctic Ocean - #131 | ecosystem: Environmental > Aquatic > Marine > Unclassified | place: Southern Ocean | collected 2014-10-08 | reverse complement strand
TATCAAGTGCATTAAAGAGATAAAAAAGGCAAAAGTTCCGGCAGTTGTCAGTTGTAACCCTCAGGTTGCCAGAGAATTTGGTCCTATTGCCGAAAAAGCCGGAGCGGATCTTTTTATTATTCAATCCACTGTTATCAGCACAAAACATGAATCCAGTTCATATAAACCATTAGATTTGTTCAAGTTCTGTAAAGATATGAAGATACCGGTATTTCTTGGGAATTGTGTTGATTATGATGTTACCTTGAGTTTGATGGAAACCGGATGTCAGGGTATATTTGTGGGAATCGGTCCGGGTACGGCCTGTACCTCTCGAGGAGTTTTAGGTATTGGTGTTCCTCAGATCACAGCTACTTGCGATTGTGCTGCTGCAAGAGATGCATATTGGAAAAGAACGGGGAAATATATTCCTGTAATTACCGATGGAGGGATGGCTACCGGCGGAGATGTTTGTAAAGCTTTTGCCGCAGGGGCAGATGCTGTAATGCTTGGAAACGCTTTTGCGCGTGCACAGGAATCTCCAGGGAAGGGATATCATTGGGGGATGGCAATGCCTCATCCTTCTTTACCAAGAGGCACACGAATACAGGTAGGAACAACCGGTACTTTGGAAGAGATCTTATATGGACCTGCTAGATTAGATGATGGAACTCAAAATCTTGTAGGGGCAGTGGCAACTAGTATGGGGAATTTAGGTGCACATAATATCAAAGAAATGCAGCTTGTTAAAATGATAATTGCTCCGGCAATTCAGACGGAAGGCAAAGTGTATCAGACAGCTCAACGAGTCGGTATGCGAAAATAAAATAGACCACAGACGATAGGCCAAAGACCACAGACCGCAGAGAGTAGCCCACATTTTGTAAATAAATTGGGTTGCTGATCAATTGTGACAACAACGAGACAAAATAAAAATGGAAAATAAAAGATCTAAGTTTGTGCATTTGCACGTTCATACTCAATACAGTCTTCTTGACGGAGCCTGCCGGCTCGGTGATTTAGTCAATCTTTCAAAGAGTTATAATATGCCAGCTTGTGCAATAACTGACCATGGAAACATGTTTGGGGCCGTTGAATTTTATGAGAAAGCAGTGAAAGGCGGCATAAAACCCATAATAGGAAGTGAGATATATGTTGCTCCGGAATCAAGGTTTGACAAAACAAGCCACGGAATAAAAGGAGCTTCATATCATTTGGTGTTATTAGCAAAAAATCTTATTGGCTACAGAAATTTAATGGAGATCGTATCTATAGGATATCTTGAAGGTTTTTATTATAAACCTAGAGTGGATAAAGAGATTCTTGCCCGCCATAGTAAAGGACTTATAGCGCTTTCTGCTTGTCTTGGAGGAGAAATACCTCATTTTTTATTATCGGATCAGTATGATCAGGCAAAAAAGGCTGCTGAAGAGTATGCTCAGATCTTTGGTAAGGAAAATTTCTATCTTGAAATCCAGGACAACCATCTGGATAAACAAAATATTGTAAACGAAAAGATGATCAAACTTTCTAAAGAAACAGGGATAGAACTTGTTGCTACCTGCGATGTTCATTATCTTGATAAGAAGGATGCAAAAGCGCATGATGCGCTTCTTTGCATACAGACGCAGACAACTCTGGAAGAAAAAAATCGCATGAGATTCCAGACCGATCAGCTTTACTTTAAGACCCAGGAAGAAATGCTGGAAAGTTTTCGTGAAGTTCCCGAAGCGGTTTTTAATTCATCAAAAATTGCCGATAAATGTAATGTTGAAATTGATTTCAGTGAGCTGCATTTACCTAGATTTAAAGCGCCTGATGGGGAGGATAACGAAAAATTTTTTGACCGTCTTGTTCGCGCGGGAATAGAAAAAAAGTATGCAGATATTACGGATGAAATAAAAAGTCGTATCGAGCATGAAATGAAGATCATACGCGCTAGTGGATATATAAGCTATTTTTTGATCGTATGGGATTTTATTAATCACGCAAAAGAAAAAGGCATACCGGTCGGTCCGGGGAGAGGTTCTGCTGCAGGTAGCATTGTAAGTTATGCTCTTGGTATTACAGACATTGATCCGATTAAATATGGACTGATCTTCGAGAGATTTTTAAATCCCGAGAGAGTTAATATGCCTGATATTGATATTGATTTCTGTTTTGAACGGCGGAATGAAGTTATCGATTACGTAATTGAAAAATATGGCAAAGAAAATGTGGCGCAGATAATAACCTTTGGATCTATGATGGCAAAAGGGGTAATACGTGATGTTGGACGTGTTATGGGTATTCTTTATGCAGAAGTGGATAAGATCGCAAAACTTATTCCAAATGACCCTGGGATTACCATTGAAAGAAGTTTGCAGATAGAACCCGAACTGAGCAAAAGATATGAAAGCGATCCGGAAATACGTGAGCTGATAGATGTTTCAAGAAGATTGGAGGGACTTAATCGCCATGCTTCGACACATGCAGCCGGTGTAGTAATTTCGGATAAACCTTTGCAGAAGAGAATACCTCTTTTTAAAACAGGAGATGATCAGATTACTACAGGGTATGCAATGAAATCGCTTGAGAAGATCGGTATGCTAAAAATGGATTTTCTTGGGTTGAAAACCTTAACGGTTATTGACAGAGCTGTAAAAATAGTGAAAAGAATAAGAGAGATAGAAGTGGATGTTAATAACATTTCGCTTGAAGATAAAGCAACCTTTGAGCTTTTGTCAAAAGCTGAAACTTCCGGAGTGTTTCAGCTTGAATCTAGCGGAATGAGAGATTTGCTGCGTAAAATTCGACCGGAGAAATTTGAAGATCTCATCGCCATATTAGCTCTTTACCGTCCAGGGCCGATGGGAAGTGGAATGCTTGATGATTTTATAAAAAGAAAACAGGGACATGTTGAGGTTACGTATGACCATCCTTCATTAGAACCTATTTTGAAGGAAACGTATGGCATTATTGTTTTTCAGGAACAGGTAATGCAGATAGTTTCGACATTAGCTGGATTCAGTATGGCTGAAGCTGATCATGTACGTAAAGTTATGGGTAAGAAGATTCACGAAGAGCTGGAAAGCATTAAGAAAAAATTTCTTATAGGAGCGGAAAAAAACAAGGTTCAGAGGAATGTTGCAGAAAAAATATGGGATTTTATTGCGTATTTTGCCGGATATGGGTTCAACAAGTCTCACAGTGCGGCGTATGCAATGGTCAGTTACAGGACAGCTTATTTGAAAGCTAATTTCCCGATAGAGTTTATGACAGCACTTTTGGCAAGTGAAAAAAACAATTCTGACAAAATTTCAGATTATATTAACGAGTCAATAAGAATGGGCATAAGTATACTTCCGCCGGATGTTAATGAAAGTTTTAAGGATTTTACGGTTGTCGAAGGAGGAATAAGATTTGGGCTCTCAGCAGTAAAGAATGTAGGTGAAGGTGCTGCTGAAGCCGTGATTTTGGGACGCCAGCAAAATGGCAAATTTGACTCTATATACGATTTTGCGCAAAAAATTGAGTTAAGATCGGTTAATCGTAAGGTTTTTGAAAGTCTGATTAAATGTGGAGCCTTTGATTCTACAAAAATATTTAGGTCTCAGGCAATGTCGATTTTGGACAAAGTGCTTGATCTTGCGGCAAAAACCAATAAAGATAGAAACGCCGGACAGTTATCCTTTTTTGATGATGCGGAGTCAGAGGATAGCTTTAAAGAGAATTTTGAGGAAATTCCTGATATTCCTGAATGGCCGGAACAGGAGTTGCTTGCCAATGAAAAAGAAATGTTGGGATTTTATATAACAAAACATCCTTTGTCTCGATTTGAAAGGTTATTGAATGCTTATTCAACCTGTAAAATATCAGAACTTGCAAATTTGTCTGATGGGCTGGAGATTTTAATAGGTGGGATCATAGGCAGGGTCAGAGTTACGGTAACAAGGAAAAAGTCGGAAAAAATGGCTATAATGCAGCTTGCTGATTTAAATAGTATAGTTGAAGTGTTGGTTTTTCCTCGAGCTTACAAGAAAGATCAGGACATGGTTAAAGAAGATAATATGGTTTATGTGCACGGACGTTTGAATCTTAGAGAGGAAGAACCAAAGATTGTTGCCGAAGATATATTTATGCTGGAAAAAGTGAAGGAAAAGTTTACAAAAACCGTTCTTGTCAAGATCTCGACAGTAGGCCTGGAAGAACATCATATGAAAAGGATCAAGTCAGTGATAAAAAAGTTCAAAGGCAAAACGCCGCTAAATATAGACTTAATTTCACCTGAAGGACGGAATGTAAGACTTTCAACAAAGGATGGACTATATGTTCATCCGAGTGATGAGATGGTTGAGGAATTGGAACCTTTGGTGGGCTCCGGGAACGTCAAATTTCTGACTAAATAAGATATAAAACGGTTTTTACGATTTAGTTTGACATATTACGTAACTAATGATAGCATAACGGTTTATAAAGCAGAGAAAAGAGGTCTTTGCTTTATAATGTATGGACAAATATCTTTAATTTTTAATATCTAAGAAGGGAGTATATATGACTAAGAAAGATATCATAATGAAGATTTCAGAAGACACAGGGTTAAAACAGGTCGATGTGAAAGAGGTAGTCCAGCGGACTTTTGACATTATTATCGATAGTCTATGTGCGGGAGACAAAGTTGAATTAAGGAATTTCGGAATTTTTAAAGTGAAAACTAGAAAAGGAAGAGTCGGACGTAACCCAAGAACCGGCGAAGGTGTTTCGATACCGGATAAAAAGGTGGTTTCATTCAAGGCCGGAATGAAAATGAAAGTTGATGTTGAGAAAAAATCCGGAGAATAAGTCAAATATTTCGAAAACTTAAAGAAGATAAAAGTGAAAGAAAAACCTAAATATAAGTCTCTTAAAGGAATGCCTGATATTCTTCCCGAGCAGATGCGTATAATGCGTTGGGTGGAAAAAGAAGCAAGAAGCATGTTCCATTTATTCGGATATAGTGAAATAGGAACACCGCTTTTAGAGGCGACAGAAGTTTTTGCCAGAAGTATCGGGGAGAATACCGATATAGTCGAAAAAGAAATGTATTCTTTTGTTGATAGGGGCGGAAAACATATTTCGCTGAGGCCGGAGGGGACAGCGTCAGTTATTCGCTCATATATTGAACAATGCTTTTTTGAAAATAAAGATCTTATTAAACTGTTTTATACAGGACCTATGTTTAGAGGGGAACGTCCGCAGAAAGGGCGTTTAAGACAATTTCATCAAATCGGGGTCGAAGCTATAGGGTTTTCTCATCCGCAGATAGACGCAGAATTGATATTCTCTCTAAATCAACTTTTAACCAAATTGAAAATTTCTGGGTTTACCGTTCTAGTCAATTCTTTAGGATGTTCTAACGACAGAAAAATTTTCGAGAAAGAACTTAAAAAGTATCTTAAAACAAGGAAATCTGATCTATGTGAAAATTGTCAGAAAAGATCAGAGAAAAACGTATTACGTGTTCTTGACTGTAAAAGAGAATTATGCCGGAAAGTTATGGAGAAAGCACCTAAGATCGCTTCATTTCTATGCGATGGATGTGCTGAGGATTTTAAGACGACAAGGGATATTTTAGCTAGTTTGAAAGTAGCATATCAGGTAAAAGAAGACCTTGTTAGAGGATTAGATTATTATACAGGTGTCATCTTCGAAGTTATACATCCCGCGCTTGGAGCGCAGGATGCCTTAGCTGCGGGTGGAAGGTATGATAACCTTTCTGTACAAATGGGAGGTCCGGAGGTAGGCGCTTCAGGGTATGCCTTGGGAATGGAGAGGCTGCTGTTGGCTATAGATGAAAAGGATCTTCCTGAGTATGTTCCCGGGGTTCTGATCGTTTATATTGATAAGGAATTGAGAAAAGAAGCTTTTGAGTTGGCATTAAAATTATTATCGAGGGACATTGGTTGTGAAATAGATCATTCCGGTCGTTCTTTTAAAGGACAAATGAGGAAAGCTAATAGAGAAAAAAGGCCTTTTATTATTCTTATGGGGTCAGAAGAAGTGAAACAAAAAAAATGTCTGGTAAAAAATATGAAAACCGGAGAGCAGGAACTTTTAGCGTTTGAAAAATGTGTTGATTTTTTTGGGTCATTGGGTCAGGAGTAAATGCTCTGGGTTGTGCTAATTAGAAAAGGAGATAATAAACAATGCTTCGTACACATACATGCGGTGAAATAACAACAGGCAATATGTCAGAGGAAATAACTTTATGTGGGTGGATATCTTCAAGAAGAGATCATGGAGAGATCATATTCATGGATCTTAGAGATAAATATGGCATTACTCAGATAGTTTTTGATCCTGCCAAGAATAAAGAAGTGCATGAAAAAGCTCACAGTTTGAGAAACGAATTTTGCGTAGGGATAAAAGGAGTGGTTGCAAAAAGACCGGAGGGTACGGTAAATCCTAAAATTGTTACCGGAGAAGTTGAACTTGAGGTTAAAGAAATCCAAGTTTTTTCAAGATCCGAAACGCCTCCTTTTGAAATAGAAGATGACATAAATGTATATGAGGATGTGCGGCTTAAATACCGTTATTTAGATCTGCGGCGCAATGTAATGCAGAAAAAATTAACTATGAAGCATAAAGCATATAGCTTAATATCGGATTTCTTGGATAAGGAAAAGTTTATTCAGGTTGAGACGCCGATGCTTACGAAATCCACGCCGGAAGGAGCCCGAGATTATCTTGTGCCTTCCAGAATACAACAGGGAAGTTTTTACGCGCTTCCGCAATCGCCGCAAATTTTTAAACAGCTTCTTATGGTATCCGGAGTAGACAGATATTTTCAGATAGTTCGATGTTTTAGAGATGAGGATTTAAGGGCTGATCGTCAGCCGGAATTTACGCAGCTTGATATGGAAATGTCTTTTGTAGAGCAGGAAGATATACTTAAAACCAGTGAGCGATTATTTGCATTGCTTTTTAGCCAGATTGCCGGAGTTGAAATTAAATTGCCGCTGCCACGTTTGCAATATAAAGAGACTATGAATAAATACGGTAGCGATAAACCTGATACTCGGTTTGAAGTGTTTTTAAATGATTTCACGACAGATATTGATGAAAGATGTGAATTTAAGATATTTAATAATGTTGTGGCTTCAGGTGGAAAAATTATGGGTTTGGCTGCACCGGGTTATGGCGATTTGAGCCGCAAAGAAATAAATGATCTAACAGAATTTGTTGGGGAGTTCGGGGCGAAAGGACTTGCATTTTTTAAAGTTGAAGAGGACGGACTAACTTCTCCAATTTCAAAATTTTTCAAAGAAGATCTTTTAGAACTGTTTAAGCAAAAAACAGGCGCCAAGACCGGAGATATGATTTTTCTGGTTGCAGATTCAAAAGAAACTACTCTGGATGCGCTCGGAGCATTGAGACTTAAAATAGGGAGAGATAAAGATCTTATAGACAACAATAGATTCGATCTGCTTTGGGTTGTTGATTTTCCGCTTTTTAAATTCAATGCCGAAGAGAATCGCTGGGCTTCTGAACATCATCCGTTTACTTCATTTAGGGAAGAGGACATGCATTATTTGGAGAGTGGAGAATTTTCAAAAATAAGGTCTTTGTCGTACGATCTAGTTTTAAACGGCAGTGAAATAGGCTCAGGAAGTATAAGAATACATAAAGGGGACATTCAGAAAAAGATTTTTGATGTACTAGGTTTAACGGATGAAGAATGCCAGGAAAAATTTGGTTTTCTTTTAGAAGCTTTTCGGTATGGTCCTCCACCCCATGGAGGAGTAGCTTTTGGGATGGACCGGCTTATAACGGTTTTTACAAAAGACAGTTCCATCCGAGAAGTCATACCTTTTCCGAAAACACAAAAAGGTATATGTCCTATGACAGAAGCGCCATCTCAAGTTGAATCGGACAAACTTAGAGATCTAGGGATAAAACTAATAAAGAGGGAAGAAGATAAAAACTAAGCTATATAAGTAGGTTAAAAAGTTAAAAGGTTTAAAGGTTCAAAAGTTAAGAGCTTGAAAACGCTTTCAGAGCTTTAGAAGTTGGAACCATTTTTGATAAAGAAAAGAGAAGAACTGAGCTAAGTGAGTTAGTTGAAATGTTAAAAAGTTAAAAGGTTAAAAAGTTCCGAAAGCTAAACAGGTCTTTTAAGAACTTTCGAACTTTTGAATTTGGAGCTTAATTTAAGGAGGGGTTATGCGTAGAATGGTTTTAGTTTTGATATTAATTGGAGTGGTTGTTTGTATGGGGACAGAGGCATTTTCTTTTGATATTTATACGATAAAAAAGGATAGAGTCGACCAGGAAGTTTCTGGAAACCGGGGATATATAATGGGAAATACTCCGGCTTATACGGATCAGCGTAACACGAAGAGAACGCTTATTGCGGTTGATATCGAGCTGCCTTCTGGGTCAAAGGCTGCTGTAGAAGAAGATGCCGTGGAGCCTGTGAAACAGGAGTATTCAGCACCAAAAGAAACAGCAGTGCCCAAGAAAGTTGTGGTTGTAGAAGAGACAATAGAAGAAGACGAATACATCAAGTAAGAGGACAGAGGGCAGCGGACAGAAGACAGAAGGTCATCGGTTATCGGTAAGCGCAAAGTGCATAGAGCATGGATTCCCGATAAGAGCATTTGGGAATGACAATATTTTTCATGTCATCCCGGACGAGTCTTTGTCCGCCGGTTGGCGAAGGATGGTAGGGAGATCCGGGATCTATACGTTTCTAAGACAGATAGTACGAAGCAATGACGACATACGACATACGAAGCGTCGTTTAGACTTAAAGACTATGGAAAAAGTAAGCATAACATTGAACGATGATGCCGAAGCGAAAGCGCTTTTCGGCAAGCATGATGAAAATTTAAGAAAAATAGAAGAATCGTTTGAAATTAAAACGAGTTTTAAAGAGGGGCGTCTCAGTTTACTGGCTGATAAAAAATTGTATATTGAAAAAGCCAGAAAAATTATAAATGAATTACTGATTGTTCTAAGAAATGGTGGTCATTTATCTTCAAGGGACATTGATTATTCGATGAAAGACAGCACGAAATCAACTAATCTTAATGAGATTTTTCTGGATAAGATAGAAGTTAGTTCCAAACGTTCTTATATTGTTTCCAGAAGTGAAGGCCAGAAACGATATGTAGACGCAATACGTAAGTATGACATAGTTTTTGGTATAGGGCCGGCCGGTACAGGCAAAACATACTTGGCTATGGCTATGGCTGTTAACGCTCTTAAGAAAAATATAGTATCGAGAATAATTCTTACCAGACCGGCAGTAGAAGCAGGCGAAAATTTAGGCTTTTTGCCGGGAGATATGTACGAAAAAGTTAATCCTTATTTAAGACCTCTTTATGATGCTCTCTATGATATGGTTGAGCCAAATATGGTTAAGGATTACATTGATAGAGGAATTATTGAAGTTGCTCCGCTTGCGTATATGAGAGGCAGGACGTTAAATGATTCTTTTATTATTATGGATGAGGCCCAAAATTCTACGCCTGAACAAATGAAAATGTTTTTAACGCGTCTCGGATTTGACTCGAAAACCGTAATTACCGGGGATATTACCCAAAGTGATCTGCCTAAAGGGAAAGAGTCGGGGATTGTTAATGCTAGGACTATTTTAAATGACGTTGATGGAATAGAATTTATAGAATTTAAGGGTGAGGATGTTGTTCGGCACGAGCTTGTGCAGAAAATTATAAAAGTTTACAAAGAAAAGACATAGATTTTATGATCATATCAAAAGAAAGCAAATTTCAAAGTATCAAAAGGATCTTTACCCGAAAAGAGACCCTTTCGATATTGTTGATATTTCTTTTTGTCGTTATAGCTCTTTCCGGTATGTTTTTGAGTCCGCATCTCTATCAGTGGAAAATCATCGAAGGAGATATAGCGTTAAAAAACGTATATGCGCCGTATGATTTCACGTATTATTGGGAGACGGATCAGAATGCTACTAAAAGGGCCAGGGATAAGGCGGCCGGAAGTGCTCCTTTTGTCTTAAAACATGACGAAAAGACAGAAAGTAGTATAAATGATAAAATAAACGGATTTTTTGAAGCAGTAATGTCGGAAAGTTCGGTGCAGACTAGTGATAACGCTAAGATAGAGAGTATTAAAAGTGATCTAAAAATTAAACTTTCAGACAAGACTGTAAGGTATTTTGTTGAGACATCTGATATTACTGGCTTACAGAGTATTAAAG
>Ga0307991_1003487_pt1 | contig 10183 bp, 3 predicted proteins | sample EllFjometagen131_FD_203146 | JGI IMG/M metagenome (GOLD analysis project Ga0307991, IMG submission 203146) | Marine microbial communities from Ellis Fjord, Antarctic Ocean - #131 | ecosystem: Environmental > Aquatic > Marine > Unclassified | place: Southern Ocean | collected 2014-10-08 | reverse complement strand
CATATAAATCGGAATATACCGACTTCAGAGTTGAATTAAATATCGAGGCTGAGCAGGAAGTTCAAATATCTATCATAAACGAATTGATAAAATACCATTATTCATTGGAAGTGTCGGCAAAAGATAGTGAAACTGAAGTCACACTCGATTCAATCCATGTAAAAGCTTTTCTAAATGAAAGCTTGCTTATGCAAGGAGAAAGTCTTGAAAATACAATTGCTCAACTAGAAACAACTCAGGCTGGACATCAACTTGAAATAGATATTATTATTGATAGAAAAGGCTATCCTCCTTCCGATTCCATCAGTATAACACTTGAAGAAGGAGAAGATAATCAATTAATTGTCAACTTAATAAAAGAAGACAATCCGGAACCTGACCCTGATCCTGTTGTGATTGATTTGGAATCTCGTTTAGCTATTCTCGATCTGTGTGATCGAAACGGTGAGACCAATAAAGAGAACTTAGCCAGTGTTAAGCAAATGGCTGATGTAGCTGGAATTCCTTATTTTATAACTAGTGTGACAGAAGAAGCTTGTGAAAATGGTTTTATCTTGTTAAGCTCTGAAATAGATGAGCTTACATTAAGCAGCATCGAACTGGAAAGTTTGATAAAATGGGTGGATGACGGAGGTGTGCTAATAGCGCCTTTTGTAAAAAACCCTGAGCTTTTTGAATTGTTTGGCATCGAATCTTCCAAGCTGATAAGATACCGCTATGAATTAAATTGGAGTGCAGATGATACTTTTTCAGAACTAAAATGGATAGACGATCCTATGGAAAAAAGTATTCCCTTAGCGGATCCAAGCTATTACAAGTCCATTTATACAAGAGGATACGCACTCAGCACGGCACAAGCTCTGGCAGAGTTTGAAGATAATTCAATTGCTGTTTGTAAAAATAGTTATGGAAATGGAAAAGCGTATGCTTTTGGCGTGGAATGGAAAGATGTTATTTTACGAAATTTGCTCGATAAAGATTACAATGCCCAACGTTCTTATTCCAATAATTTTGAGCCTACTACCGATGTCTTTATGCTTATGCTACGTGCGATTTTTACAGAGAACCAAGATGTTGCTGTGTATAAACATACTTCACCAGCTCAATCAACATCTACTTTATTAATTACGCACGATGTGGATAGTCGCACGATTATTAGTACGATGAATTATTTCTCCAATTGGGAATTCATTCAAAATTTAAGTGCCCACTATTTTGTAGCTACTCATTATTTTAAAGATTCTTATATGAGTGCCTACTATGAAGAAGCGAATTTTGATAAACTAAGCGAATTAATAGAAAGAAATCATACAATTGGAAGTCACTCTGTTACGCATGCCCCCGATTTTTACAAGACTTCTGTGTTTCCTCTGGGAAGTGCCGGGAATACGCAATTTAATTATAACCCAAGTTATGATGGTTCTGCTACAACAGGAGGCACAGTGTATGGCGAACTGGAAGTTTCGCGCAATTTGTTAAATGCTGATATAAATGCGAATGTACGCTCTTTCAGAGCAGGTGCTCTGTCACTTAACCCGCTTATATCCAATGTAATGGAAGAGCTGGGATATACTTTCAATTCTTCGATGAGTGCCAATAATGTATTGACTAATTTTCCTTATTTCCAAAGAACAAAAAAAGCCTTTAGTGGAAGGCAGACAACTATTTTGGAATTGCCTTTAACGCTGACAGATGGTTCTTCCGAAAATAAATTGGTAGAAACGAATATAGATGAGGTTGTTAATCACTGGACGGATGTAATTATAAGAAATAATCGAAATAATGCACCTTCCGTATTGTTGATTTCCCCCAATCGTGAATGGAAATTAGGAGCACTGGAAAGCCTGATTGGGAATCTTCCTTCAGGGGTAATCACATATAATTTTGAAGATTATGGAGATTATTGGCTAGATAGAAATGAACTTGATTTCGACTATACTTTTGAAGAAGGCGTTCTTTCCATACAATTGAAATCAGATATTACACCAGCTGAAGATTTAAGCTTGATTATAGAAAATGGAATCAATGTCAGTCAGATTGATATTACAAATTCATCAGGCCAAAATATTGCTTTTTATACGAAGAGCTGGAATACAAACGACAGGATTATTACTTTTGGTCAGGAAGCCCAGTCTGTCCGTTTTAAAAATACAGCAACGATAGATATTCCTTCTTTGGTAGAAGAATCGCAATTTAATTTATTCCCTAATCCAGCTAAAGGCTTTGTTAATCTGCTTATTGATATGGAGCTAGAAGAAGAATACAACATTCGAGTTATGGACTTGAATGGCCGTTTAATTTCTTCATATGGTGGAATAAGTGCGATAGGCTCATCAATACATCGCATAGATTTAGTGAGTTTTAGCAAAGGAATTTATCTTATTAATTTTGAATCGGCTTCCATTAAGAAAACATTTAAGTTGCCGATAGTTGATTAAGAAACAGTTTAAATTTCTGATATAGAATTTTCTATCTCAAGATGTTTAGTGTGTTTTAGTGCTTTTGAGCTTCAGTGGCAAAAAAAATTAAGCCACTCACAAAGTGATGCCTGTGGCAAAAATCACCAATTCACAGAATCCCACAAAAAAACAAAAAAGAGTATAAAATAAATATTGTTTATTCAGTTTCTAAAAAGTAAATCCCAGACTCAAATAATAATAAAACTTATCGTTATTCGTATTTCTCGTGGTTGTAAATTTTAGAGGACCAAAAATAGAACTATAAGCAATACTGGTACCCCAACCTGAAATAGCCTCGCTATCAATTCTCAAGGATTGTTCAGAAAAGGTTTCCGAATTGTTTATAAAGCGTGCATACTGATGGAATGCGTTTAGATACCAACTTTTGAAAAGAATCAATTGCAATCCAATACCTGCTTGAACAAAATTATCAGTTGCAATATGGAAAGCTTGAACACCTGCCTGACTAAAATTATTTATTCTGGAATTAAATCCGTTGCCTCCTAAAAAGAATTTATCGGCATAAAAAGGAATGGAGCTCATAACTCCAAGAGTAATCTCTGGAATAATAGAGACTCGCTTTCCGATTCTAAAATACTGCTTGTAATCGATTACTAGAACATCATTTTTATCTGAAATAGGCTTAAACAAACCTTCCTCAGAAGTAAATGACGAAACAGGATTGAGTATTCTTTTATAGGTAATCTCAAGTAATGCTCCTTTGGTAGGAAAAACCGGATGATTTAAAGAGTTTATTTTATATTTTCCTTCTAAAGAGAAATTGCTTGATGAGACTCTTTTGATATCATACAAATACTCCAATCCTCCTTGTAGTAGAAAAAAATTGCTAATATGCGAAGCCTTAATCTCTATTTTGGAGTTCTTAGAGATTGAATATCCATAACTGCTACAAAAATTAAGTTGATTGTTTCTGAATTGCCCCATTGAAACAATTAAACTGTTAGGGAATTCATAAAAATTTGGGATTACTATACTTTGTGTACTCATGCCCAAGCTGTATAGACTGCGTTTTTTTGCTCCACTAATAATATTATAACTCAGATTGGTTCTTGGGTATTGCGAAATATCGAGCGTAAGATCAAGCCTTGACGAATTAATTAACCAATTATTATAGGATGCATTAATAAAAAGTCCGGCACCATAGAAATTATCGTAATAAACACTGGCATTGATAGTTATTAAGTCTTTCTCAATCACATCAAAAACTAGATCATAGTAATAGCCCTTTTTTACAAAACGGTATTCAATCTTATCAAATAACAAAGTCCCATACAGTCTTTTAAGTGCGTCATTTATAATGGGCGTATTGATCAAACTGTTTTCTTTTATTTGTGCCGTAGCGATTACAAATTCTTTTTTTACACGATTTAAACCATTGATTATTATCTTTTGAATTGGTAAATCATCCTTTTTGATCGAAAAAGCCCTTAGAGGTTTTATAGGAAATAATTTAATCGAATCGGAAAGTGATTTCAATTCAGCATAAACAGCTTCATTGCGAGCTGCCTCTTCGCCCATTCGAACAATTTCTTTCGCTCTATGAAAACTTTCAACGCTGGCTCCTTTTAAATCAGGAATTATCTTTATATCCAATTTCTTCATTTGGTTTTTAGCATTCACTACGCCTAAAAAAGAAGCTGAATGACTCATGATTTTCACCAATGTATTCAACTCATCTGCTTTCACATTTTCATTCGATCCAACATAAACCCCAACTACAATATCAGCTCCCATATCAATGCATTCCTGAACAGGGAAATTATTAATTACACCGCCATCTACTAATAACATATGGTCTTGCACAATGGGTGTAAAAGCAGAAGGGATAGACATGCTTGCACGTATGGCTTTGGCTAAATTCCCTGATTTAAATACAAAGGGTTTCCCCGAAATAATATCAGCGGCTATGCAGCGAAAAGGAATGGGAAAATCATCAAAAGAAAGAATACCTGTCGATTGCCAGCTAAGCTCTGAAAGCATTTCGGATATAAGCTGACCGTGTACTAATCCCAAAGGAAGTTTTATTTCTTTAAAACTATTGCCTGAAAAGTTTAATTGATAGTTGGTATAATTTTTTTTTACGTTTATATCAATCTGATTATAACTTAACTTATCACTAAAAACCGAATTCCAATCAATAGCTCTAACCAGACTATCCAATTCTTTTGCTGTATAGCCAATAGAATACAAGCCGCCTACAATAGAACCCATGCTTGTTCCTGTTATATAATCTGGTCGAATACCTAATTCTTCCAATACTTTTAATACGCCAATATGAGCAAGCCCTTTTGCTCCGCCACCACTCAGAACCAGGCCTATTTTCGGACGGGTTTTCTCTTGATCTTCTTTTTGCTGAGCAATTAAAGTTAAGTCAAAAAAAACCAGTAAAATAAAAAGAAGCGTCAATGATAGAGGGTGTTTAGGCATTTTATAGAAATTTAAGGTTATAAGAGCTAAACAAATATACTAAATAATAGCCCCTATTTTCTTTATAAAACAGAGTTTTTGGAAAAATATTTATCGACAAATAGAATGATTCGGAAAAGTAGAATCTGGACCTTCGGCTTAAAATTAGTTTGAAATAACTATTAAATGAACTGCACTCAAATAGAATGACCCTTAATTTTACACTTTTTTTAAGTTTGGCATCTTTTTATATCTACCATAAATCCACAAGCAAATTACAAAACTCAATGAGCACAAACCCTACGAGTAGTGTTATTGTCAGGCTTTTGTGAATGCATAAATTGTGCATATAAAATCCTCGTAGGATTATCGCTGCTGATTTATGGATCTATCTGAATTTTCCAATATAAAATCATTTAAAAGACAATCAATCTTCCAGGGGTTCTATGGAGATTTTCCCTCGTACAATATATTCTGAAGGTCGCACACCTAAAATTTTCAAAAAAGTAGTACTAAAGCTTGGTAAGCTATTATAACCAACCATTAAGGCAATTTCACCAACAGTATATTTATCTTCAAGAATATATTCTACGGCTTTAAACATTCTAAGTAAAGTATAGTAATGGATAAAGGTTGTGTTTAAGTTAGCTTTAAAAAGGCGATGCAAAGATCGTTCGCTCATTCCTATAAAAGCGGCCATCTCTATTAAGGAATAATTCTTATGCAGATTATCTTTTAAAAAGTAAATTATTTTCTGCAATCTCAAATCATTTGAACGGGGCAGTGTAAGCATTAAGGGATTATTGGATATCTGAGGAAGGAGGACTTTAAAAGCTGTAACAATTGGAAATCTTTCAGCATCTGTTGTTAGAATATGACCACTCCATTTTCTGCTATAGCAAAGTAAATACCTCAAAAGTTCGCTTATTGGATAAATGCCTTCGCTTTGGTAAAAAGGAGCACCTGACTCTTCTACAGGAAAATACAAATTACGCATAATCACTTCAGGAGTACGAGGATAGATTGCATGTTTAACCTCGGGAGGTATCCACATATAGTGTCGTGCAGGCAAAAAATGTGTTTTCGTCTTGGTTTTTATATGAACAATTCCGCCTTCAGTATAAATAAATTGTCCTTTTTTATGCGAGTGTTCTTCAATAAATAACTCTCCCATATAGTCGTGATGACAATAAATACTGCTCTCAATTTTATCTACTTCCGTTAGATAATATTTCTCTATTTTATCATTTGTCTCCATTTGGCAGATTTGAATAAGATATTGACCTTTTTAAATATATGGGTAACACTTTCTATGTACTACATTGCGCCATTAATTACTCAGTTCTCATTCTTCGTTAAAAATTAATATTAATTTTTTTAAACCTATATTATGAAAAACCACACAGAAGTAAATATGGAACGTATTTTATTTGACAAGTATAAGAATAAAATACATTCGCCCGAGGAGGCCGCTAAATTTATCAAAGACAAGTCTATAGTAGGAGTAAGCGGTTTTACAAAGGCCGGAGATAGTAAATCGGTATTGCCTGCTTTTGCGAAAAGAGCAGAAACGGAAGACATCCAAATAATCCTTCTCAGCGGAGCTTCTCTTGGATATGACACGGATGCTGATCTGGCAAAAAACAATGCCATTTATAAACGTATGCCTTTTCAGGCCGATCCAACCTTACGCAAATCAATAAATAAAGGAAACGTCTTGTATGTGGATCAACATTTAAGTGAGACCGCCGAAATGATGCACAATGAGCATCTGCCTAAAGTAGATATGGCTATCATCGAAGCCACTTATATTGAAGCAAACGGTTATATTGTTCCTACCACGTCGGTAGGTAATTCGGCAAATTTCGCCGCTTTGGCTGACGAAATAATCATCGAAATTAATACATCCATTCCCTTGTCTTTCAAAGGAATACACGATGTGTTTATTCCAAAAGCCTATCCCAACAGAAACATTGTTCCTATTATCGATCCTGAATCGAGAATAGGAACAGAATACATTAAAATTGATCCTGAAAAAGTGATTGCTGTTGTGTTTACCGACAGACCCGATAGTCCTGCACAAATATCTGCTCCCGACGAAAATACTTCGGCTATAGCAGACCATATTCTTAAGTTCTTGGAAAAAGAAGTAGAAGAGAAAAGATTAAGCAAATCGCTCTTGCCTATTCAGGTTGGCATAGGAAAAATTGCCAATGCTGTCTTGTCGGGTTTTGTGCACAGTTCTTTCGAAAACTTAACCATGTATTCTGAAGTTTTGCAAGATAGTACTTTTGAATTATTTGATGCAGGGAAGATGGTTTTTGCTTCAGCTTCATCCATCACGGTATCAGAAGCTTGTTACCAAAATTTTATCTGTAATTTTGAAGATTATAAGAATAAAATTGTTTTAAGACCTCAAAATATCAGCAATGCTGCCGAAGTAATCAGACGATTGGGAATTATTGCTATTAACACCGCCATTGAATTTGATATTTATGGAAATGTAAACTCTACTCATTTGGGAGGTACTCAAATGATGAATGGAATTGGCGGTTCCGGCGATTTTGCAAGAAGTGCATACTTAAGCATTTTTGTTTGTCCTTCTGTCTCCAAGAACAATACTATTTCGCATGTTGTTCCTATGGTTTCACATCACGACCATACCGAACACGATGTCGATATTTTAGTTACCGAACAAGGCCTAGCAGACTTAAGAGGTTTAGCACCTATAGAACGCGCCCAAATTATTATCGATAATTGTACGCACCCTGATTATAAAGATCAAATGCAGAAATATATCGACGAAGCACAAAAAGGGGGAGGTCAGACTCCTCATAATATCGAAAAAGCATTTAGCTGGCATATCAATCTTAAAAACAATGGAACGATGAAAAATCCAGCATCTGTTTCTTTAGAAAACGCTAAGATGTCGATTGCAATCTAAAGTGTGTATTTTAGTCATACGATGACTTCCAATGACAAAATGTTGTCATTGGAAGCATCGAGATGCCTCCGAGGTGCAAACTGACCTTGATTTTGACTATATGGTTTAATCAAATTGATTTCTATTTGTTAACTTACAATCCCATAGTCCTTGTTCGGTTTCAATATTTTATAACTATGTAATTTATCTAATATTTAACTATTTATCTCTAGCCAATGCATTTGTTTTTGGTAGATTTGGCGCTTACATCATTAAAAATCATTTTAAAGATGGGTCCATTCCTCACATCTTTGTTTCCTAATACAGATTCAAATGAAGACGCGCTATTCTATACTATTTTTTTATTTACTTGCTTTAAGTGCTTGTAGCCAAACAGAAAAAAAGACCGATACAATGAATTCTAAAAATCATAAATATACAAACCAGCTTATTCACGAAACTAGTCCGTATTTGCTGCAACATGCACATAATCCAGTAAATTGGTATCCATGGGGCAAGGAAGCTTTGGACAAAGCAAAAAAAGAAAATAAGTTATTGATTATCAGTATTGGTTATGCCGCCTGTCATTGGTGTCATGTGATGGAACATGAAAGTTTCGAAGATGAAACGGTGGCTAAATTTATGAATGATAATTTTGTGTGCATAAAGGTAGACAGAGAAGAAAGACCAGACATTGATCAGGTATATATGCATGCGGTTCAGTTAATTACCGGTAGAGGTGGTTGGCCGCTTAATTGTATAGCACTTCCAGATAGTCGACCTATTTATGGAGGGACTTATTTTGCTAAGGAACAATGGCTTGGGATGCTTAAGCAAGTATCTGAATTTGTGAAACAGAATCCCACGAAAACGGAGAAGCAAGCAGAAGCTCTGGTACAGGGAGTTCAATCAGCGGAATTGATTAAAACGAATACAGATAAAACAGACTATAGCATAGCTGATTTAAATACTATTTTTACCAACTGGAAAAAAAGTATTGATTATGTAAATGGTGGACACAAAAGCGCCCCGAAATTTCCTTTGCCTGTAGGTTATCAATTCTTGCTTCGCTATAATTATCATACACAAGATACAGATACAGAAGCACTGCAAGCGGTCACCGTTACACTCAATAAAATGGCTGATGGTGGAATTTATGATCAGATTGGAGGTGGTTTCGCTCGCTATTCGACCGATGAATATTGGAAAGTCCCTCATTTTGAAAAAATGCTTTATGATAATGCTCAGCTTGTGAGTTTGTATGCTGATGCTTATATGCAAAGCAAAAATCCAAAATTTAAAGGAATTGTCATTGAAACCCTCGATTTTATCAAAAGGGAAATGACATCTGCGGAAGGTGGCTTTTACTCTTCACTGGATGCTGATAGTGAGGGAGAAGAAGGATTGTTTTATATTTGGACAAAAGATGAAATACAGGAAATATTAGGTAGTAAGGCTGATTTAATAATTGATTATTATAATGTTACAGAAAAAGGAAATTGGGAAAAAGGACGTAATATTCTATTTACCTCAGACAATGAAAATGAAATAGCCTCTAAATATAAAATTAGCGAAAGCGAGTTAAGAGATCAGCTTTATAAAGCCAAACACCTATTATTGAAAAAAAGAAATACCCGAATCAGACCAGGACTGGATGATAAAATTCTTACTTCGTGGAATGCCTTGATGCTTAAAGCTTATGTGGATGCTTACCGAGTGACTGGCACAAAAGAATATTTGAATATCGCCATTAAAAATGGGGAGTTTATCAATACGAAAATCAAATTGGACGATCAGCGTTTAAACAGAAATTATAAAAACGAAAAAGCATCTATCAATGGATTTTTAGACGATTATGCTTTTACAATTCATGCATTTATTGCCTTGTATCAGGCAACATTTGATGAGAAATGGTTAATGGAAGCCCATCAGTTAACTGAATACGCCCTCCATCATTTTTATAATCAAACAAGCGCTATGTTTTATTATACTTCTGATATTGATCCTGCATTGATAGCCAGAAAAATGGAAATTACAGACAATGTGATTCCTTCCTCCAATTCCGAAATGGCAAAGAATTTATATATACTTGGACAGTATTTTTACAAGGATGAGTATATCCAGATGTCGAAAAAAATGCTAAACAATGTCAGAGAAAGTGCTTTAAACGGAGGTGCTTATTATGCGAATTGGGATATTTTAATGAGCTGGTTTGTCAGTGAACCTTATGAAGTAGCAATTGTGGGTAAAGATTTCGAAACCCTCCGAAGAGAGTTTGATAATCAGTATTTGCCTAATGTCTTATTATCGGGCGGAAAGGATGAAGGGAACTTATCCTTGACAAAAAATAAATGGATTAAAGGAACAACAACCA
>Ga0307991_1003486_pt1 | contig 10185 bp, 3 predicted proteins | sample EllFjometagen131_FD_203146 | JGI IMG/M metagenome (GOLD analysis project Ga0307991, IMG submission 203146) | Marine microbial communities from Ellis Fjord, Antarctic Ocean - #131 | ecosystem: Environmental > Aquatic > Marine > Unclassified | place: Southern Ocean | collected 2014-10-08 | reverse complement strand
CACATATAAGTTTTAGTAAAAAATTTGGCGGAAAAGTTTTTTACATTTATTCTATTAAGGATGGAAAAAAGAAAGTGATTGCAAATAGTGAAGTCATTGATGAAATAAAAAAAGAAATTGAAAGATTGAAAAAAGCCAGCTTGTAACAATATATAAAAATAATAGCCGAAACAGTACCAAATTCAAGGGTTGTATCCCGCTTTATTTTTCTTGTAACTTGACAGAAAAGTGCCACGCAATCGGCTACATATTCTTATACTAAACATCAGAATATCTAAAAATCCAAAATCCACACGATATTAACAAAATCGGATAACTTATTAACAATCAGCAATTTAATCGGCAAAATATTTGTTTATGTCAATGTTTTCAGTTAGTTTTGCTATATGAAATTTATAAAAGGACAAAACAGAACACAAGTTTTTCTTTTTCCTGTCTCATTGGATGAATATTTTGACTATTTTTGTTCAAATACGACTAATTTTAAGACGTTCTGCCAAATTTAGTTTCTTTTAAATATTTGTAAATTAAATTTTGAGTATTGCTCAAATCGTTTTATTTTTGCAAAAATATTTATGAAATTTTGAAGGTTTTTAGACGCACTGCCGTTACCGCTAATGCTTAGGAGGCAACAATGATAAATATTAACTTAAAAATAAAAATAAAAATAAAATGAAAACAAAATTATTTAGTTTAATTTTTGGAATGCTTGTAATTTCTACTATTTATGCACAGGATTACCAGATCGGCTTTACAGGAACCGGTGCAAGTACAACTGTTGATTCAGTAAAAGTTGAAAACCTGACACAATGTACAAGTATAAATCTTAGCGCAAGCGATATATTGCACCTTGTCGCATCAGTGGGAATTAACGAATCTAATGCCGTAACTGGTAATAAGATGAGTATATATCCCAATCCCATGACAGATTTTTGTTTGTTTGACTTTGAAGCAACTATAAAAAGTAAAGCAACTATCGGACTATACGACATAGTCGGGAAAAGAATTTCACAAGTTCAGGAATTATTGACAAAAGGGCATCATACATACCAACTGAGTGGAATAAGCAACGGTATATATACACTGAGAGTTGAATCCGAGGCATATTCCTATAATTCAAAATTAATAAGCATTAATGCAACCTTGGAAAACATTGAATTAAAGCATATTGTAACAATTCCTGACATAGTTTTAACTGAGAGAAGAAATGGCTTAAAAAGTGAAAAATTATTAATAGACATGCAATATATTGCAGGCGATATATTGAAGTTGACAGGAAAATCAGGTGCTTTTAGCACTGTCGTTATGCTTGTCCCTACCAACAGCCAAACAGTAACTTTTACTTTTATTGCCTGCACTGATTCGGATGGCAATAACTATTCTATTGTGAAAATCGGGGAACAATGGTGGATGGCAGAGAACTTGAATTCTGAAACTTTTGCCACAATTACTAGCCCTCAGGCTTCAGGAACAAAATTTTGTATGGATATTAATGGACAGGAGGATACTACTTGTCCTATGGGAGGTTTGTATGAATGGGACAATCTTATGCAGGGAGCAAGCTTTTGTAACGGTACGGGAGCATATCCAAACGACCGATGCGATACTACTGTTCAGGGACTTTGTCCTAATGGATGGCATATCCCATCCCATTTCGAATGGAATACCCTGTCAGCAAATTCAGGTGATAATCCTTCAGATTTTCCATATAATATGTCTTTAGGTGTTTATGGCGTAGTAGAAGGAGGTAACTTAAAAGCAAAGTGTACAACATATTGGTGGGATCCTAATGAAGGTGCAACAAATAAAACAGGTTTTAGTGCAATTCCAGGAGGAGATACATGGGATAATGTATATGAAGATTTCGGCCAAAGTTCGTACTTCTGGACCAGTACTGCAACAGATTATTCTGTTTATTATACGCCCTGGGTTTATGCACTTAATTATTCTGTTTCTACTATTGGTCGTTCTGAATATGTAAAAGAAAATGGCTTTAGCGCACGTTGTGTTAAAGACTAATTTAATTATAACTTAATAAGAAAACCTGCCCGTAACAGCAAATATAGGTAATCTCCCCTTAAAAAAGATAAAATTTTATTATACACCTAAACATGCCAGTTGGCTGAACATGGCAGAAATAGAAATAAATATAATGTAAGAGGAATATTTAGACAGAAGAATTGAGAATGCAAATATTTTGAATGATGAAGTCAATGAATGGACTAAAGAGAAAAATAAGCAAAAGAAAAAAATTAAATAGGAGTTTATAAAACGTGATGCATATAGAAAATTATCACAGCATTATGTTTCATAATTAAATTGATATAATACTATTTAGCTTATTTAAACATTTGTTTTATTGATATAGTGGCTATAACGTAATAGTGTTTTATGCAAAAAAATAAAGATACAAAAGAAACTATTTTTAATTAAAATTAAATATTGGTTAAAAGCGATAATCTGAACACTAAAACGACCCTGAAATAATATTGAAACAAGTTCAACATAAAGTTCAGGATGATGTTGTTCAGCACAGTTTTTTGCATCTTGGATGTCTTTTTTTATTCATTGTAATAAAAATCCAAGATTAAATTCTCAATATTACTACATTTGTATGTTATTTTATGCACCGGTTTTTTTCCATTACACTTTATTTTATTATTACTTTCTGATTAATAACATCCTTTTTTGTTTTAAGTTTTATGTTGTATATACCCGAAGCATAATCAGATAATTTGATTTGTTTAATGTTATTATTTGGTTTAATTATTCCTGAAACAAGTATTTTACCATCAATGGAAATCAATGAATATTCAATATCTGTATCAATATTATCTAATTTAATATTAATAATATTATTAGCAGGATTAGGATAAATGCTTATTGTTCCATTTTTAAATTCTAAAATACCTACTGTAATAATATCTAATGTCTGAGATGGTCCTGTTCCGCATGAATTTGAAAGAGTTACTGTAATAGTGCCGGAATTTGAGCCAACAGTTGCAGAAATTGAATTTGTTGTGCTGGATCCTGTCCATCCTGTTGGTAATGACCATTCATAAGTTACACCATAAACATTTGTTACACTATATACTTCTATTGAGCCATCACTAGGTGTAGCATTTCCTGATATTGCACTTGGTTGTACCGGTATATCTTTTACAGTGATATAGCTTGTAATTGTTTTACTGTCAGAGCCATTACCATCGTCAGCTGTTAAAGTAACATCATAAATTCCTGATGTATTATAAGTTATAGTTGGATTTTTTAGTGTTGAAGAAGACGGAGTGCCTCCCGAAAAAGACCAGTCCCATGAAGTTGGAGTTCCTCCTGTAGTTAAATCAGTAAAATCTACTGTATTACCTGCACATAAACTATTTGGTATGCCGGAAAAATCAGCTTCTAAATTTGATGAACTTTTCCATTTCCATATACCTTTTGAAGTTGAACTTTCGTTAAACCAACCAGACCAGCCGGTAGAAGAATTAATAAAATCAACATATAAATGCTGTTCAGTATCAATAGAGTTCCACGAAGTGCCTCCATCTTCGCTAAAAGAAGACCCTGAAGCACCTGTTGCTGCTCCTGTTGAAAAAACAATATCGGTCCCTTCTATGTAACATAAACCGCTACTAAATACACTACCTGTTGTTGTAACAGTATTCCATAATGAACCACTATTTATAGTTTTATAAACAATATTATTGACATCAACAATTAATCCTGTATTGGCATCTTTAAATGATATATTCCCGCTCATGCTAGAACCACCAAAATCACTTATAGGCGATTGAAACACTTCAAAATTATAACCTTTATCTGATGAATGATATATTCTGCCTTTATTTGTTGTGAACCAAACATGATTTCCAACAACTTCAATTTGTGTTGTATATCCATATTCGCCGGATAGCGGGTCCGGAATGTTTGCACCTGGAACAGCAGTCCATGTAGTGCCTCCATTGGTTGTGGTATATAATTCAAACTCGCCGTTAATTGGGTCTCCCTGACAGAAACCATTATTAGCATCCCAAAAATGCACAACATTTGTAAACGAAGCAGCATTGGTGTATGTTGCAGAATTTTGACGCGTCCATGTTGTCCCGCCATTTATTGTCTTCCAGATACCTCCTGTTTGTCCTGCTGCATTAGGAAAAGCAGCTATCCATGCAATATCTGCATTAATAGCATAAATCATTGATATTCCCAGTGCTGTATTGCCTATATCTATTGTCCCGGGTGCCCATGTATCTCCTCCGTTTATAGTTTTGGTAAATTCCTGGACGTTTGCTCCTCCACCTGAACCATCGTAAGCTATAGCCCAGACAATATTATTATCAACAATAGAAATATAATTTATTCCTCTATTTGCTGTTGCAAATCCTGTAGCTTGCTCAATCCAGTTTCCATAAGGTGCAACCTGAACATTGATATAGTCAGTTTTTGTTTCAGTACCTGCGCTTTGTGAATTTGTAACTGTTAATAAAACAGTATATAAACCTATACTGCTATATGTAATTGCAGGTGGATTTTGTCCTGTATATGAGGCAGGAGTTCCTCCTGTAAATGTCCATTCCCAGCTTGTTATAGCATTTCCACCATCATTTGATAAATCTGTAAAAGTTACAGAAGAACCTACATTAATAGTTGTATTATTAGCAGAAAAATTAGCCGTAGGGTCTCCTGTAAGTGTGGACTGAACGCATTGCATAGCTGCATAAGCATCTATTCTGGGACCAATATTCTGATTGATATTAGCACCGCTACTTATCATACAGTTTTTAATTTCTGTAGGAGATAAAGAGGAATTTAAGCTTAACATTAATCCTGCCAATCCGGCTGCAAAAGGAGTGGACATTGATGTGCCTGACATTTTACCGTAATTATTTGCACTTGCTGTATATACTGTATTTAACAGTCCACCATTAGAAAATCCGCCTGGTGAAGCTATGTCAACCCATGGAGTTGAACCATTATAATTTGAAAAATATGAACGTGTGTCATCATCATCTACTGAGCCAACACATATTACATTGTCATATCCTCCGGGATAATTAATTGTTGTTACTCCATCATTACCTGCTGCTGCAAGAAATACTACATTTAGATAACTGTTTATCAGGTTTTGTGCAGAACTGTTATAACCAGTTCCTCCCCATGATAAGCTTACTACATTTGCTCCGTTTTGACATGCCCATTGAATACCATCATAACCATAATATACACTTTCGCTTGAGCCGTCATCAGGTGTACATTTCACTCCAATTAATTCAACATTTCCACCAAGAGAAGGCATTCCTGCGCCATTATTAATATCAGCAGTTGCAAGTCCTGCGCAGTGAGTTCCATGAGACCATGTAAAATCTGTGTTTGCATCTTCAGGCGGTGTAGCATCATCATCATTGTCAGCAACATCACGTTGAACATAAGTTGTAAGGTCACTATGACCACAAAATACTGCATTATCAACAATAGCTACTTTAATAGCATTATCTCCCAAGCTAATATCCCATGCCTGCTCTGCATTAACCAAGTCAAGATACCAGCTATAACTTGATTGACTGTAATAAGGGTCATTTGGAACAAAGCTTATTTTATAAATGGGTTCTTTTTCTGCATACTCAATAATGTCAAATAATTGTAAATTCCTGATAATATTATCAATTTCAGAATAATCACTAAAATATACCCTGAAAATTCGCATTAGTTTTGGAATTTTTGAATAATAACTAGGCCTTTCTAATTTTGTTACAGAATAATTTAAAAATACTGATTTTAAATCAGGATAATTATTTATGTCAGCAATTTTATTAGTTTCACTTTTTTTTATCAGGTTTTTAATAATGTAATCAGATTCAATATTTACATCATCTTTTAATTTAAACATTATTCTTCCGTCTAAATAATTTGGATTGTAAGTTTGTGCAAGTACATTAAACGTGAATAAAATACCTGTAAACAGGAATGTTAATTTTTTTAAGTTCATAATTTTTAGTTTTTAATTAAAAAAAATTTATAAAATATATCTGATATACAAATATACAAAATTAAAACTAATTTTTTTAATTCCAATAAATGTTTAATAAAAATTTACTAATATTATTTTGTTTTAGGTGGATAACAGGTTTTGTAAAGTCCTTAATATAATATAATTCAAAAAATATGTATGCTTTTTGATTAAGTTTACTTAAAAATTTTATTTTTGTAATTGTAACCTGAATAATTCACAAATTCATCCAAAAAGTTTGTAAATTACACATATTCAACAGATTAACAAAGTGATGATTAAAAAATAATTTTCTTATATTTTTTAATTTTGTTTTAATTAAAAAATCCCGAAAGGGATTTAATTTTCACCCCGTAGGATAATATCCAACGGGGTAAATAACCATAGGTGAAACCTATGGTTACAAACTACGTAGTATTCATCTTCAATCCTAAAAGGATTGAACAAAAACAATCATTATGGCAACATATACACAGATATTATATCAAATCGTTTATTCAACCCTTAAGGGTTGTTTGGTAGATTATTATTAACTTACTCCGCTTTTACTCATAAAATTGTGTGAATGAGTAGTTTTATTTTTTTATATATAATATAATAACTTGATATTACGGATGTTATAAAGTTTTATACCGTTGGATAGGCATCCTACGGCATTTATTATTTTTATATCTCCAAATTTTTAAGAAGTCTGAATTTTTTAGTTTATGAATTATTCAGGTTAAATTGCTTTAAACATTGAACTTTGAACTCTAAACTTTTGTTTTGTAAAAAATGAAAAAAATAATCACAATATTTTCTGTAATAGTTTTTATTATTTTAGGATTATCATTTATCAATAATAATGATAATATAAAAGCTTTAAGCCATAATTCATCATTAGCAAAAGCAGAAAATGATACTTCATGGGTTGATTCAATATTTAAGTCATTAAGCTTGGACCAACGTATAGCGCAACTTTTCATTATAAGAGCTTGTTGCAATACATCTCAGGCAGAATATGATAAAATAACAAAAATAATTACAGATTACAATATTGGCGGTATATGTTTTTTTAAAGGTAAGCCCACAGAACAGGCAAAACTTACCAACTACTGGCAAAGCAAAGCCAAAACACCTTTGTTTATTGCAATAGATGCAGAATGGGGACTTGGTATGCGATTACATAACACCATATCTTTTCCCCGTCAAATGACACTCGGAGCTATTCAAAACGACTCTCTTATATATGAAATGGCTGCAGAAATTGCCCGTCAGTGTAAACGTCTGAATATTAATATCAATTTTGCTCCTGTTGCAGACGTTAACAGCAATCCTGATAATCCTGTGATAAACAGCCGCTCTTTTGGTCAGGATAAATATAATGTAGCAAAAAAAAGTCTGGCTTATATGCAGGGATTACAAGATAATAAAATATTAGACGTAGCCAAACATTTTCCCGGCCATGGTGATACTGACAAGGACTCGCATAAAACTCTGCCAATTGTAAATAATTCTAAACAAAGAATAGATTCTGTTGATTTATATCCTTTTAAAATGCTTATAAACAACAAAGTAAAAGCTATAATGGTTGCTCATTTATTTGTCCCTGCTTATGATTCTGCTAAAAATACTCCAACAACGCTTTCTAAAACTGTTGTAACTGAGCTTTTAAAAGAAAAATTGAACTTTAAAGGACTTGTCATCACTGATGCTCTGGAAATGAAAGGTGTAACTGATAATAATGAGCCCGGTGAAATTGAAGTAAAAGCATTAATAGCGGGAAACGATATTTTATTATTAGCTCAGGATGTTCCTGTTGCTATTAATGCCATTAAAAAAGCAATAAAAAAAGGACTTATCACTAAAAAACAAATTAATGAAAAATGTAAAAAAATACTTGCTGCCAAACAATGGGCAGGGCTGAACAATTACAGACCTGTTAAAATTAAAAACATTTATAATGATATTAACAGTTATAAAGGCAAACAAATTCAGAAAAAACTGTATGAGACGTCTGTTACTTTACTTAAAAATAATAATGATTTAATACCTTTAAAAAGATTTGATACTCTTAAAATGGCTGTCCTGTCAATAGGAACCAATAATATCAATAGCTTTCAGAAACAACTTTGCAAATATGCTAAATTTGATAATTATAATATATCCCAAAAACCAACAACACAGAAAAAAGACACTCTTTTAAGTAAATTACAAAAATACGACCTCATTATTATCGGAATCCATAATACTAATAACTCTCCCAGAAAAAACTTTGGCATAACCCAACAAACTATAGATATTATTAATTCTATTAAAGCGAAACAAAAAATTATTCTTGACATTTTTGCCAATCCTTACTCTCTTTCAATGCTTAAACATACCAAAAATATTGAATCTCTTATCATATCTTATCAGGATAATGATATATCAGAAATAGCTTCTGCTAAAGTGATTATGGGAATTATTCCTGCAAAAGGAAAACTTCCTGTTACCGGCTCTGTTGAATTCCCTGTTAACTCAGGCATTAAAACAGTAAAAAAAAAAGGAATTGATTATTCCATACTTGAAAAAATAAATATCTCTCCTAAAATTCTTTATAAAGTAGATTCTATTGCTTTAAATGGAATCAATGAAAAAGCTTATCCGGGATGCCAGATACTTGCTGCAAAAGATGGTAAAATATTTTATCAAAAATCATTTGGATATCATACTTACAAAAATATAATACCTGTTAAAAATAATGACATCTATGATTTGGCTTCTTTAACAAAAGTTGCTGCCACTACTCTTGCTATTATGAAACTATATGACCAGGGTAAAATTGATATTAATGCTCAGCTTGGAAAATATCTGCCTTGTCTTGCAGGAACCAACAAAGAACATATAATTATAAAAGATATAATGACTCATCAGGCAAGATTAAAATCATGGATAGCTTTTTATGAAAATACTATTGTTAATGGCAAATTAAATGACTCTGTTTATTCTAAATCAAAGTCGGACTTATATCCTTTTCGTGTTGCACAGGGAATATATATACGTAAGGATTATCCTGATACTATAATAAGTAAGATTATAAAAACACATCTTTATAAAAACACAAAATATAAATACAGTGATATAGGATTTTATCTGTTAATGAAAGTTATAGAATCTATATCAGGCCAAACACTTGATAATTATGTTAAAAATAATTTTTATAAACCAATGGCACTGAATACTATATGTTATGAGCCATACAAATATTTTGCTCTCTCACGCATTGTCCCAACTGAAAATGATACAATATTCAGGCATCAGCTTATTCATGGTGATGTTCATGACCCGGGCGCTGCTATGATGGGCGGCGTTTGTGGACACGCAGGACTGTTTTCAGATGCCTACGACCTGGCAATGCTTATGCAGATGCTATTACAAAACGGAACTTATAAGGGACACAGATATATAAAAGAAGCAACAGTTAAAATGTTTACCAAATATCAGTTTCCTGAAAATGATAACAGAAGAGGACTTGGCTTTGATAAGCCCATTATAAAAGGAGAAGGAGGTCCTGCCTGTGAAAAAGCATCAAGAAACAGCTTCGGACATTCCGGATTTACAGGAACTTATGTATGGGCTGACCCTGACAAAAACCTTGTGTTTATCTTCCTCTCTAACAGAGTATATCCTGACGCCTCAAACAGAAAACTTTTGACAATGAGTATCAGAACTAATATTCATCAGGTCATCTGTAACTCTATTGTGGAAAAATAATATTTTTAAGTTATAACAGAATTCTTATACCAAAAATATATACAACTATTTTGCTTTCACCATTTTCTTTGTCTCTGTAAGCTTTCCATCAAAAACAATGCTGTAAGTGTAAATACCATCTGTTAAATTTTGTGCAAATACCTGTAATTGTCCTTTGCCTTTTTCTTTTATATCTACCAGTTTTATAACACGACCATGATTATTATAAAATATTATCTGTGCAAAGTCAACATCTTCAGGAATAAAATAATCAATGCTGGTGTTTTCTTTAAACGGATTAGGTCTGTTTTGCTCAAGGACTACTATATTTGATGACAACTCTATATTATGTATTGTCTTTTGCAGTTCTTCATTAATGGCTCCTCCCTGTTCATATATTGTCTGTCCATGATCGTTTATTAACATTTTTAAACTCATAGAATCACAGCAAGTATTTACTATTG
>Ga0307991_1003483_pt1 | contig 10188 bp, 8 predicted proteins | sample EllFjometagen131_FD_203146 | JGI IMG/M metagenome (GOLD analysis project Ga0307991, IMG submission 203146) | Marine microbial communities from Ellis Fjord, Antarctic Ocean - #131 | ecosystem: Environmental > Aquatic > Marine > Unclassified | place: Southern Ocean | collected 2014-10-08 | reverse complement strand
TGCAGCCCTTGAGCCGGGGAGCACGTGCCTCCACGTATCCGTCACGAAGGTCTATCTTTGCCCCCATGGCCCGCAGGGCCTTCAGGTGCAGATTCACCGGCCTGGCGCCTATGGCACACCCCCCAGGGAGCGAAACGCGCGCCTTTCCCGCCCGTGCCACGAGCGGGCCGAGGACAAGAATAGAGGCCCTCATCGTCCTGACGAGATCGTAGGGCGCCTCATGGCTTGTGATCTTTCCCACATTGATTCTGAGTGTCTCACCCCCGTCGAGCTCAGCCCCAAACCCGGCCAGGAGCCTCTTGATCGTTCTGACATCGGCAAGATCGGGGACATTATGGAAGGTATTCCACCCATCGGTCAGGAGTGAAGACACGAGGACGGGGAGCGCCGCGTTCTTGGCGCCGCTGATACGGACATCACCCTGCAGCCGTCTACCTCCCTGTATGACAATTGTATCCACCGGTTCAACTCCTCATCTTTGCCAGAACGACTCTCTCTATGCCGGCATAATCACAGTGAAAGACAATATCACAGTAATCGCTCTCGTACAGTATTTTCTCGAGGGCATCCCTCTGTCCCACTCCCAGTTCCATGGCAAGCCACCCACCCTCGGCCAGAAATGGACGTGCCCCCTGTACGAGCCCCCGGTGGAACTGCGTACCATCCGGGCCGGCGAGAAGGGCCCGGCGGGGTTCATACCCCCGTACCCCCGGGGCAAGCAGGTTGAACTCCTCCTCGGAGATGTAGGGCGGATTCGAAATGATGATATCATAGATCCCCCTGACGGGTTCGAACATATCCCCGCACAGGAATGAAATCCTTTTCCGTACGTTATTGTTCAGGGCGTTTCTGGCAGCAATCATAAGGATCTCCGGGGAACAATCCGTGGCCGTGATGGAAACCTGCTCCCGTTCAGAGGCGAGCGCGATGCTGATCACCCCGCTCCCCGTCCCGATCTCCAGTATCCGTATCTTCTCATCCCGTCCGAAGAGCTTCAGGACCTCCTCGACCAGGATCTCCGTGTCGGGCCTCGGTATCAGGACATCCGGGGAAACCTCAAAGGTGAGCGACCAGAACTCCTTCTCCCCGGTGATATAGGCGACAGGCTCCCCCTTGATCCTCTTGGCGACCAGCGAACGGAAGTGCGTTGCCTCCGCGGAGGAAAGCACTCTCTCAGGATGCGCATAGAGAAACCCGCGGTCCCTGCCGATACTGTGTGCAAGGAGGACCTGTGCGTCCAACCCGGGCGTGGGTAGCCCTTCCCCACCGAACCTGTCCTCTGCTTCCTCCAGGAGTTGTGAGCAATTCATCACATGACTCTCCTTCACTCTTTGCGTCAATGAAGCCTCCGGGATTCGCGTATAAGATCGTAGGCCGCCTTGATATCCCTGGTTTTTTCAGTGGCAAATTGCATCATCTCCTCCGGAAGACCTTTGGAAACGAGCTTGTCGGGGTGATACTGCGTCATGAGACGGCGATAGGATTTTTTGACGTCATCGTCGGGGGCCTCTTCCGAGAGCCCCAATACGCCATAGGCGTCCTTAAGACGGGTGCTGTCCGCCGCCCCCCCCTGATAGGCCTGATCGAATCCCGTAGAGCCCCCTGCCTTTTGTCCGGCCTGCATCATCCTCACGATACGCTCGAATTGTGCCCTGGGGTACCCCACGCGTTCACAGACATAGTAGAGGATACGGAGTTCCGAATTATGAATTTCCCCGTCGGCCATGGCCGTTCCCAGGAGAATCTCAAGGAACATCCGAGTGAGGGTGCTTCGTCTATGGCACTCCCGTCTGAACTGCTCCAGGATATCGTCAAGTGGAAAATCGGGACGCTTACCTTCATCAAACAGATTGATGGCCGTCCGCTGCTGCTCCCCTGTGAGCTGCATGTGCACCATGATCTTACGCACCGCGGCTATTTCCTCATCGGAAACTCTTCCATCCGCCTTTGCGAGATGTCCCATTACGGAGAAGGTTGCCGTAAAGAAGGCCATCTGTACCCGTTCATTATCTCCGTATCCGAACTGCCCACTACCGTTGCCAACTCCCTTGACCTTATCAAAGCCATGCCCCACAGCGGTACCCAGGATCGCACCCAGAGGCCCACCGAGAAAAAATCCCACCGAGCCACCTATAAATTTCCCCCACCAACTCATCTCACTCTTCCTTTTCGTTAAAACGTAAGAATGGTCAAAACCGCTGCATGACCTTCACTTGTTGCCTATCGGGGGTTTTTGTATCTCAAAAAGCCCTCCATTGCAACATACGAAAACCTCATCACCTTTCATTGCGTAAACTGGCCTTGGTCCCAGAGACCATTGAACAGGAAACGGTCAGTGGGATCTCCACTTGCAACCGGATTATCGGATGTGTTACGGTCTAGTTTGATTCAACTGTAGGGCTTTCCCTATCCTATCTCGATCTTTTCATAAATCTTACCAAGGAGGATTTATATGTATACCTTTGAACTTTCGGAAGAAAAAAAGCAATACCGTGAACTTGCACGGAAATTTGCCGAGGCGGACATCCGACCGCTGAATGACAAATTTGACGATGACTGGGATACACACACATACATGTCACAGGTACTCAAAAAAGCGGCCAGCCTTGGATTCATGGGACTGCCCATTGCCGCCGAATACGGCGGTTCCGGTGCCGATGGCATGACCGTCATGGCCGTCCTTGAAGAACTGGCAGCCGTAAACGGAGGTGTTGCCTGTGTGATCGGAGATACCTGGTTCGCCCAGACTCCTATTGTAATCGCGGCGAACGAAGAACAGCGAGAGCGGTTTCTCAGACCCCTCGCCTCCCGGAAAGAGCCTCATCTCGGATGTATCTGCATGACCGAACCGGCATCGGGAGCGGACATCGAAGACCCCCGAATGCGCCTTCGAACGGTCAAGACGATCGCCACCGAAGATGCCGGCCACTACGTCATCAACGGTGTCAAGATGTGGCCGAGCAACTCCGGGATCGCCTCCCACTATGTGGTAATCGCCACGACGGACCCCACAAAGGAGGAAAAGGGATCCTGCATCTTTGTGGTTGAGGACGGAACGCCGGGTCTCTCCTTTGGAAAAATCGAACGGAAGATGGGCATGCCAGAGGATCAGAACAGAGAGGTGGTCTTTGACAATGTCCGTGTTCCGAAGGACAATTTACTGGGCTCTATCGGTAACGGACAGCGGATACTCCAGACGACCGTTGCCTACAACCGGCTCGGTGCGGGGATGATCTCCGTCGGCATGGCACGGGGCGCCTTCGAATATGCCCTGCAGTACTGCAAATCACGGGTCGTGGGGGGGAAACCGCTCGTCAGACACAGCCTGATAGCGGCACGGTTTGCCGACATGGCAACCAAGATCGATGCGGCCCGTCTCCTAGTCTACCGCGCGTCCTGGTCGCTCAAAAAGCGTGATCCCCATAGGGCGCGCCACTCCGATATGGCCAAGGTGTACGCAACGGATATGGCCATGGAGGTCACAACGAACTGTGTTCAGTTGATGGGGTCCTATGGATATTCCCGGGAGTATCCCGTCGAAAAATACATGAGGGACGCCAAGATCGTGCAGATCTACCTTGGCCCGAATGAGCTGGTCGGGCAGCTTATCGGAGAGAGTCTTTAAGATAAAAAAAGAGGGGGATTCCTCAGGAATCCCCCTCCAGTAAGGAAACGGAACCGATACGATTAGATAGTAAAGGATTCGTCGAGCATCTCAACAGGGGTCTTGTCGGCAATCTTGATCGTCTTGAATCGCGCTTCCACAGTCGTCAGAACGTTCGCCGCGAAATATTTCGCCGACGCGACCTTGCCCAGATAAAAGGCAACTTCCGCATTATTCTTCCCAAGTTCGCGTTGTGCTTCAGGTGTATCTGCTCCTGCTTCCTTAAACAGGGCATCCAGTTTCCCGGAGGCTATCGCAGCCGCATCCAGCAGTCTCCAACCGACAATGGCATCTCCCATGATCATCAGGAAGGGTCTGGTGTTGATGAGAGGGGACATAAAATCGCCACCCTTGAGCCAGGTCCCGAACTGCATGAGTACATCTCCGAACGCCGCCGTGGCCTCTCCCAGATATCCGGCAGATTCTTTCAGTCCTTCGATGACCTTGCACTGCTCGGCAGTGGCGCCCATGTCGGTGAGCAGGTTCATCGCATTCTGCCCTTTGCGCTGACCCAACTTACGGAATACGAGGTCGAGAGACTGGATGGCGTTTGTCCCTTCGTAGATGGTGGCGATCTTGCAGTCACGCATATACTGCTCGACGGGGTATTCCTGGCAGTATCCATAACCGCCGTAGACATCCATGGCCAGTCCGCAGACCTCCACACCCTTGTCGGAGCAGTAGGCCTTGATGACCGGCGTTATCAACTCCACAAAGCCATTCCACTTCGCCCGTTCCTCTTCCGTTTCGGCAACCTCGGACATGTCGATGCAGTACCCGATCCAGTAGTTCATGGACCGCATTCCCTCGACATGGGACTTCATCCAGAGGAGGGAACGCCGGATATCGGGGTGCCTGATGATCGGAACACCCTCCGGCGACTGCGAGGTCATATCGCGGCTCTGCACGCGCTCCATCGCGTACGCGATGGAGTGCTCCAGGGCGGCCGAGGCGTGATTGAGCCCCTGCATCCCCGTTCCCAGCCGGGCCTCATTCATCATCTGGAACATGATCTTCATCCCCTGCCGCTCACTGCCGAGGAGCTCGCCGATGCAGTTGCCGCTCTCGCCGAAATTCAGGGTCGCTGTGGCGGAGCCCTTGATTCCCATCTTGTGCTCGATGTTTCCCGTGATAACATCATTCGACTCTCCGAGGCTTCCATCGTCGTTGGCGCGAATCTTGGGAACGATGAAGATCGAGATGCCCTTCGTCCCCGGAGGATCACCCTCGATCCTGGCCAGGACCGGATGGATGATATTTTCCGTCAGGTCGTGGTCACCCGCGGAGATGAAACACTTGGTCCCCGTGATGCTGTAGGTACCGTCGGGGAGTAGCTTGGCCGTAGCCCGCGAGGCTCCGACGTCACTCCCCGCACCCGGCTCGGTGAGACACATCGTCCCAGCCCACTCGCCAGCAGCCATCTTGTAGAGGTATTTGTTCTTCTGCTCCTCCGTGCCGTATTCCGCGATCAGGGCAGCCGCACCCAGCGTCAGGCCCACATACATCATGAAAGAATAATTGGCCGAACCGAACATCTCGCTGTTGGCGTTGTAGATCACCTGAGGCATTCCCTGCCCGCCTACCTCGACTGGGAAGATGGGACAGAACCAACCCGCCTCGCGGAGATTTTTAAAGGGCTTATGGAAGCATTTAGGCGCGTGTGCATTGCCATCCGTAAAGACCGCCGGGTCCTCTTTGTCCGCGATCTCGTACGTGGGCAGAAGCTCTTCCAGCGCGAACTTCTCCCCCTCGGTCAGGACCATATCGACCATATCCATCGAGTAGTCGGCATACTTCTCATACTGAAAGAGATTCTCAATGCCGATCTGCTCGTACAAAATAAAACGCTGATCGCGCGTGTTCACCAATGAATTACTCATAACATCCTCCTCATAATTTTTTATTACCTATCGTTTGAATTCTCAGCCTCGCGGGACGGGATTGCCAGGCAATCCCCCCGGAAGGCATCTTTTACTTTTCCACCTTCTCCCACAGCGATGCGTTGGCATTTCCGAAACCGCCGCAGAGCATGGCCACACCGTATTTGGCATCCTTGTAATCCGTCTTCATGATATTGTTCAGCGTGACAATGATCCGGAGACCGGATTCTCCGAGGGGATGGCCGAGCGCCAGGGCGCCGCCCCAGACATTCAAATTGTCAAAGGGGGCATTCTCGGCGATACCGAGATCACGGACCACGGCGAGAGACTGGCTCCCGAAGGCCTCATTCAGCTCCCACACGTCGATGTCTTTTACCGTCTTGCCGGTCCGTTCAAGCAGCTTCTTGGCGGCGGCGATGGGACCAATCCCCATCATGGTGGGGTCACAGCCGGCCATGGCACCATGAACATATTTCAGGTGGTAGTCAAGCCCCAGTTCATCGGCCTTGTCCCGGCTCATGAGGAGCATCGCGGCGGCGCCTGCGGTCAGGGGTGACGATACGGCGGCCGTCACAATGCCGTTTTCCTTGAAGGGGGACTTCATGGTCGCCATCTGTTCCATGGAGACATTGTCACGGATCCATTGATCACGATCGACCATAAATTTCGTTCCGTCTTCCTTCTCTCCTTCGATGGGAATAATCTCCTTTGCAAATTTCCCCGCATCCCGGGCCTCGGCCGCTTTCTTGTTGCTCCAGAAAGCCATGTTCTCCATGTCTACGCGTTCCACTTTCCAGCGTTCGGCAACCTTTTCGGCGGTGGCTCCCATGGGGAGATCCTCCATCTTATAACGATCAAGCAGTCTGGGGGGCATATCCAGGGAAAACATCATGGGGACCTTCTGCATATCCTCGACCCCCGACGCGATATAGATGTCGCCCTCATCGCACATGATCGCCCGGGCCGCATGCTCCGTCGCGGCCATACCCGAGCAGCACTGCTGGCCCACTCCATTCGTCGCTACTGCCTCCGGGAATCCTCCGGCCAGCCAGGCGCTCCTGGCAATATCGTTCTGCATCCCCGACTGGTTTGCCGTCCCGCAGAAAACCGCATCTATATCCTCGGGCTTGACCTTGGGATTTCTCTCGAAAAGGGCCTCATAAACCTTGATCAGCAATTCTTCAGGCCGTACATTTCTGAACCAGCCCTTGTCCTTGTGAGCCCGCGCATTCGCGCTCCTGATACCATCAATAATTACACATTCCTTCATTTCCATTTCCTCCTAATATTTTTTGAAGCGGAGAGGGGGATGAGGGGGTCACCCCTCACCCCTCCCGGCTCCATGGTAAAAAGCATTGCGCTTGTTGATCCGGCGCTCTTCGTTCCAAACATCCGTACCTATACCGCAAAAGATTCTTCGGCGATCTCAACGGCAAGGGCCTCACTGTCTTTGATGATTTCGCACCTGGCCTTGACGGTGGGGAGAATCTCAGCGGCAAAGAATCTCGCCGACATTACCTTACCCTTGTAGAAGGGAACGTCCGCATCGCCGGCATCCAGAGAGGCCAGCTTCTCAAGGGCAACACCCGCGCCCTGGAGAAGAAGCCACCCGCAGACCACGTCACCCATGACCGCCAGGAAGGGTTCGACGTTCTGGATCGGGACGGCCGCCTTGCCGGACTTAAAAAATTCGATAAAGGCGAGGGGAAGTTCCGCTAGGGCACCGGAGGCCTCCTCCAGCTTCACGGCGGAGGGCTTCAGTGCTTCAACCCCCTTCAGCTTCTCGATCGTTGCGGTAATGTCGGTGAACAGGTTCATGACATTCTGTCCCTTGTTCTGCCCCAGCTTTCTGCCGACGAGGTCCATCGCCTGGATCTGGTTCGTGCCCTCGTAGATCTGGGTAATCTTGCAGTCCCTGAGGTACTGTTCAACGGGGTATTCCTGGCAGTAGCCGTAACCACCGTAGACATCCATCGCCTTGGTACAGATCTCCACACCTTTGTCGGACGAGAAGGCCTTGCAGATCGGTGTCAGGAGTTCCACAAATCCGTGATACCTGTTGCGTTCATCCTCGGAATCCGACGCCTCGGACATATCGATACAAAATCCCGTGAAGTAGTTAAGGGCCCTGATCCCCTCGAGGTAGGCCTTCATCCACAGCAGCATCCGTCTCACCGGGGGATGGTTGATGATGGTCACCGCATCCGCATCCTTCCCGGCGAGGGCGGATTTACTCTGGATTCTCTCCTTCGCGTACTGGACGGCATGCTCATAGGCGGCGGACGCGATACTCTGGCCCTGGAGACCAACATCGAGCCGGGATTCATTCATCATCTGAAACATGATCTTCATCCCGGCCTGTTCCTCACCGAGGAGCTCGCCGATACATTTGCCGTTCTCGCCGAAGTTCAGAGTCGCCGTGGCCGACGCCTTGATCCCCATCTTGTGCTCGATGTTCCCCGTGATGACATCGTTTGGCTCTCCGAGGCTTCCGGCGTCGTTGACGCGAATCTTGGGAACGATGAAGATCGAGATACCCTTCGTTCCTGCGGGATCCCCCTCGATCCTGGCCAAGACGGGATGGACGATATTCTCCGTCAGGTCATGGTCGCCCGACGAGATGAAGCACTTCGTCCCCGTGATGCTGTAGGTACCGTCGGGGAGTCGCTTGGCCATGGTCCGCAGGGCGCCGACATCGCTCCCCGCGCCCGGTTCAGTCAGGCACATGGTCCCGGCCCACTCGCCGACATACATCTTGTACATATACTTGTTCTTCAGTTCCTCGGTCCCGTGAACATCGATCAGCCCCGCAGCACCGGTGGTGAGACTGGGATACATGCTGAAGGCCATGTGGCCGGCGGCAAAGAGTTCACAACACGCCGAATGTACCGAGATGGGCATGTTCTGTCCCCCCACCTCCGGGTCCTTCGTCGCGCAGATCCACCCCGCCTCGCAAAAGGTTTTAAAGGGTTCGTGAAAACAGGCGGGGGCGTAGGCCTTTCCATCCTTGAACTGCGCGCCCTCCTTGTCCCCCTCTTCCAGTGTCGGGGCAATTACCTCAACGGCCATCTTCTCGGCCTCACTGAGAACCATATCCACAACTTCTCTTGAATAATCGGCATATTTTTCAAATCCGAACAGCTTGTCGATACCGATCTGTTCGTACAACAGAAATTTCTGATCTCTCGTATTCACCAACAAATTACTCATTGCCCACCACCTCCTGCTTGTTTTTTAATCCCTTTATCATGGTTTCTATTCCCTCTTTGATATTGGATCGGATCCTCTCCTCCCTCATCGATTCGGTCCCGACAAAGAGATGCAGCGATATAATTCCGTTGAGGAGTCCCCAGAGGGCGTTCCTCATCTTTCGAATATTCGGTTTTCTCAATGCCAGTTCTCCTGCCTCGACACCATATTGGAGAATCTGTTCGATGATTGAGATTGTTCGATTCATCTCTTTGATAATCTGTCTCCGGGTCTCATTGGACAGACTGAGATTGTCCGCCTGAAGCATGAAGTTCATCAATATTCTGAACTGTTCACGCTCCTTCAGGAAGATATCGATATATGCATTGGCAAAATCGAGGAGTATGTCCGTCGCACTTCTTCCTTCTTGAAATATCTGAGAGATCGCTTTGTGGAAGTTTTCTATGTCACTCAGGAGGATCTGCGCATATATCTCTTCCTTGCTGCTGAAATAGAGATAGATCGCGCCCTTGCTTAGCTCAGCCTTTTCCGCAATATTCGCGACGGTCACAAACTTGAAACCGTTTTCAACGAACAGCTTCTTTGCAGCTCTGAAGATGACCTGTCGTCTCTGTTCTTTTTCTCTTTCCCTGCGTCTTTCAGGTCCCGGCATTGTCGCTATCCTTGTTGTAAGTATAAGAATATTCGCTACTTATTATCCATCATGGCGAAGAAGCGGATAAAGGTCAGATTATGACCAAGGGTCACACACCTCATAAGCAAGATGGCCCGCAATGTCAAGAAAAAAATCGATTGTGAAGTAAACTACCACCGACCTTGTCGGTGGCTTTCTCAAGGACGACAACTTCTGACAATGTCATTCGCTGTCGTCCTTCCATAGCCTAAGCTGTTCTTCTCGAACCTGTTCCTCTGTCTGCTCTTTTACATAATCCCGTATCACGTTGCTGTCGATGCCCACCGTACTGACAAAATACCCTCGTGCCCAAATATGCATCCCCCAGTATCTCTTGCCTAATTCCGGAAACTCCTTACGTAAATACTCTGCACTTTTACCCTTCAACATCTTCATTACAAAAGATGGGGAGTGCTTCGGCGGTACCGATAAGTACATATGCACATGATCCGAACATATTGCGCCTTCTATAATCTTGATGTCCAACCACTCGCATAACTCCGTCAAAATCTCCCGCAACCGTGCCTTAATATCCTTCACCAAAACATGGTACCGATATTTCGGAACCCAAACAAAATGATACTCGCAACGATATCTCGCATGGGACGATCTGTTGTAACCTTCCATATCAAACACCCCCTGACTTCAGGTTACAACAAAATCCCTGTGCTCATCAACTATGTTGATTCGCTAACGGTGTGGGGCCTCCACCCCCACGCCCCACCACTGACTACGTCAGTGGATTAGCTTAAGCATTTAAT
>Ga0307991_1003482_pt1 | contig 10189 bp, 7 predicted proteins | sample EllFjometagen131_FD_203146 | JGI IMG/M metagenome (GOLD analysis project Ga0307991, IMG submission 203146) | Marine microbial communities from Ellis Fjord, Antarctic Ocean - #131 | ecosystem: Environmental > Aquatic > Marine > Unclassified | place: Southern Ocean | collected 2014-10-08 | reverse complement strand
TTGATGAAGGGGGATAGGTATAAAGATGATTCCTGAATATACACCAGCGAAAACTGGGAGAACAAATATCTACTTGGATAATCCGATACCTGTCTCTACTCTACATCAACATTCCGCTTCGCTCCATCTTGTGAGAATGTCTCATGGCTTCCATATCACGCTATGGGTAAATGATAATTTCTCATCCGTGTAAATCTTCATATCTTGATTTATTTATAAATATAAGGCACATATAATCGTTATGAACACATAATGTGAAGATCGCATGAATATATTATTGCAGTCTCAAAAACGTTCGTTTATTAGACTTTGCAAGAACAGCTTTACTTATCTTCCTTGCTATAAAAGGTTTCTGTTAATTTGTATAAATTACCTTATTTCCTAATATTCTTCAGATTCCGTTTAACTTCTGATCTATTTACTTTTCTTTTGCTCATCTGATGATGCTTATTCTTCTCCTTTTCGATAAGTATATCCAATTCACCGATTTTGAAGTTTGGATTCTTTTTTATCACTTCTCGCAGGATAACAAGATCTCCTGCATAAGTGGTAACTTTATAGAACATAACATATGCGAATAGAGCAGCAGAATTTATCTTAAACAACTCGGGTGAAAGCTCGGGTTGTTTAGAAAATAATTTTCACCAAGAAATTCCTTCTTCTCTTAAATACACTTGAGCATCTTCAAGTCCTAATCTTGCAGCTTTTTTGTAAAGTTCAAATGCTTTTTTTCTATTACTTTTATATTGATAAGCAATTCCCATACCGAAATATGCTTCAGCATAATCTGGATTGCATTTAATTGCTTTTTGATAGCATGTTATTTCTTTATCGTATTGGCTTAAATATCCATAAGCTAATCCCATATTGTAATAGGTGTCTGCATCAGAAGGATTAATTTTAATCGCTTTGTGATAACATTCTATTGCTTCATTATATAAGCTTTGATCCTCATATACATTTCCCATATTATAGTATATATCAGCATCATCCGGATTTATCCTTATTGCTTTCTGATAATACTCTATTGCTTTATCATAGTTGCCAATATCATCATATGCGATTCCCATATTATAGAAAGTTTCTACTAAATTAGGATCAATTTCAAGTGCTTTCTTATAATATCTTACTTCATCATCGTAATAACCTTTAAATCCCCAAGCAGCTCCCAGATTGACGTATGGTTCAACTAAAGATGGATTCTTTTCAATCGCTTTTTGATAGCATTCAATTTCTTTCTTAGAGTTCCCTTTTTTACTATATGCAATTCCCATATTAAAATATGCTTCTGCGCAACTCGGGTTGATATCTATTGCTTTTTGATTATAAAGAATAGCATTATCAAATTTGTTTAATTCGATAGCATTCACACCTTTCTGAAACCAATCCTCTACAGAAAGTTGGTTGCTGCTTTTGTTATATTCTTTTTGTATTTTTTGTTTTTCATTTTCAATTTCCAACTTTGCTAACTCTATTTCTTTTCCCTGTTTCTCAATTTCAATTTTGGATAGTTTTGCTTTGTCTTGGTTCAATCTTACATTTAGATTCTCCAATTCTTTATTTTGTCTTTTTGTTACTTCTAATTCATTTTTTAATCTTTCAATTGCTGCAAGTGCATCTTCTGTTCTTAGGTGAGATTCTTCCAGTTGTTTAGTCTTTTCTTTATCATTAATGACTTTCTCGAGTCTGTTTATTACATCGTTTTCGTCTGCTGTGATTTCTGCTTTAATGTAATATGCTTCTCCATTCCAGTTTTCTTCAATTATTTTAGTCTCAGTTATACCTGCAGAGATGATTTCAATTTTTTTAGTTGTTGCTTCCTTCAATGTCCCACTTACTTCTGATGTTTCCACAAGCAACTCGGAATGTACAAAAACACCAATTTCTTCGAGTAGAATTCTTTTAACAAGTTCTAATGCAATAGCTCGAGAAGTTAGTTTACTGTCAGCTTCGCTAGCTTGGTAAGTATATTCTCTTACCCAGGTTTTGGCATTTAATAGAACTGTAGAAATTAAGATAATAAAAATATATAATATTTTCATTAAAACCTCACTTATTTAACCCCTCTGCCTATCGGCATCTCCACTTACAAAGGAGAGCTATTTTAAACTCCTCTGAAAACTACGTTTTTCTGTCTCCCCTTTCACGGGGGAACAGTTCAATCAGTCCCCCTAGGAAGGGGAAATTAAAGGGGGTTTATTATTTCTTCCCCTTCTCTTCTTCCGGCATCCAACCATTTGCAACTTTTTTAAAATAATCACGTCTTACATTATCACTTCCAGAAAGTATCTCAATTATTTCATCTGAATCTAAAATTACCCGCCAGAGTTTTCTTAACATATCTCTGCATTTAGCCAATTTGTGTAAATTTATATTACCATCATTATATTTTTCTTTAAAAGATTCTCCATGCAAAATCTCTGATCTGATTTTATAAATGTCTCGAAAATTATCAAATGCTAATGGTCTCTTCTCATTATTTGCTTCAGTTAGAATTGCATAAGCCCAAGCTAGTTTTTTCTTTACTCCCCATTTTAATTCATTAATTAATTGTTTAGAAATGTATGACTTATGATTCAATAAACTCTCAAATGTTGCAGAGAATTGAATATATGCTGCTTCCCAAAAATTTGTAATGCATCCATGATAATTAAAAACTATTGAATTTTTAAATCTGTTTTTCTTATATAAATCAATCATAGTTGGAAGAAATTTTTTTAATTTTTCTATATCATTATTATTGTATTCGTATTCAAAATGATTATGGATTGGAATGAATCTTGATAATAAGTATCTATATATGCGTTTCTTATTGTCTTTAGTTAAGTTTGAGATAAAATTTATGTGATATTCTGTTGGTCTAATAATCCATAATACAAGTTGAAATATATTAATAATCTCTTCAATTTCATCATAATCATTTTTTAGATACAACCAGTAATAAACTTGATTTTCATATTGAGATATAACTTCCCTAGTTAAGCAATCTGATAATATTGATAGTTCTGGTAAATCATTTTTCGAAATAATCGTAATATCTTTAATAATATCTAATTTATTATTTTCAAAATTCACTTTCCAATTTAACTTGAATCCAACTAAGGGACAATAAAATTCATTCATATTATATCTCCTTGCTCATAAAGAAATATCATTTTCTCTTAACAAGTTCTGATCTCTTTTATTTTTGCTGTAGCATCTTTTACTGAAATACGTTTGTTATTTTCATCTTTTAACTCAACTTGAATATCGCAAGACTTGTAATCTGGACACTCAACAGAATATACATCACCATCAACTCTTATAAGAGGTTTTTTACAATTTGGACAAAGTGGTGTTGCATCACGATCCCACCAAACATCATACTTGAAAATATTCTTTTTATTTTTAGAATTTTTCTGTTTTATGTAAAAACTTATAAACAAAATAATATTAGAAATTATTAAGCAAGTTAAAATTATTAAGCAACCGGCAATCAATGATGGAGTTAACAACTTTTCGATTTTATCATTTAATTTGCCAATAATTATAACTACACTTGAAATAATTAATGGAACATCTATAATGATAAGAGATACCATCACTAAATGTTTTTTAATTTTTTCAAATATTGTAGCCATTCTATCCTTCCCAAGAAATATCAACTTCTTTTAATAACCTCTGAGCTGAGACATCACCTAGCTTTGCAGCTTTTATCATATGTTCTAAACCCTTATCATTCTCTTTATTTTGAAAATATATTTTTCCTAAGAAATAATGGGCAATTGCAATATTAGAATCCTTTTTCAAGGCTTCTTCAAGATTTTTAATAGCAAGATGATTTTCATTGTTCATGTAGTAAGTAGTTCCTAATAAAACATAATTTTCAGTAGAATTAGGATCAAGAGTAATCATATTATGAAAAAATGTAACCGCCAGATCATAACTTTCTAATCCAAAGTAAATACCACCCATAAGTTGATTTGCCCATATACTCTCTTTATCAAGATTGTATGCTTGTTGTGCAAATGGTAAAGCCTTACTAAATTCACCTTGAGTGCTATATAAATCGCTAATATATAAATATGAGTTTATATTATTTGGATTAATCTCTATTGCTTTTTTATAACAACGTATTGCTTTATCGTAGCAACCATCTTTATTATAAGAAGATCCCAAATTATCGTAAGCATTAGTATCATCAGGATTTATTTCAATAATTTTCTGAAAACATAATATTGCTTTATCATAATTACAAATGTCATCATAAGCAATACCCAAATTGGTGTATGCATAAACATAATTATTCTCTATTGCTTTTTGATAGTATTCTATTGCTCTGTCAATATCATTTTTTCTTTGATAAGCATGCCCAATATTGTAATATGCCATTCCGAAATACGGGTAGATTTCAATTGCTTTCTGATAACATTCTATTGCTTTATCGAATTTACCCTGATCAGCATAAGCCACTCCCATATTGTTGTATGCATCTTCATAATCAGGAAAGATATTTATTGCTTTCTGATAATACTCAATTCCCTTATCAAGATTTTGGTTATTACAATATGCATATCCTATTGCGTTGTAAGCACCTGCATGATTAGGATTGACTTCAATGGCTTTTAGAAAATATAGAATTGCACTATTAAAATCTTCTGTGTTAAAAGCAATATTCCCTTTTTGAAACCAGTCCTCTGCTGTAAGTTCATTACTAGTGTTATTGTATTCGTTTTGTATTGTTAGTTTCTCATTTTCATCTTGAGTTTTGGATAGTTGTTGCTTTAATCTTTCAATTGTTGCAAGTGCTTCTCCTGTTTTACTATTAGATTCTTCTAATTGCTTTGTTTTCTCTTTATCTTCAATTACCTTGTCGAGTCGTTTAATCACATCGTTTTCATCTGCGGTAATTTCTGCTTTTATGAAATATGTCACTCCATTCCAGGTTTCTTCAATAATCTTGGTTTCGGTTATACCGGCAGAGATTATTTCAATTTGTTTAGCGGAAAGATCTTTTACTTCTCCACTGGCTTCAAACTCACCACTCAGAACAGTAGAATGTACATAAACACCAATTTCCTGTAACAGAAGTCTTTTCACCTGCTCCAGAGCAATTGAGCGAGAGGTGATTTTACTGTCAGCTTCGCTTGCTTGGTAAGTGTATTCACGTATCCAAGTTTTGCTATTCAATATACTAAAAAAAGTAATTTGTAATAATAATAAGTATAATATCCTTCTCATCCAATCCTCCACATACTTGATTTTACTTGATAAAACATTTGCGAACTATATTGCAAATTTATGAGTATAAATCCGCTATCTTAATCTAATGTTATTACTAATGTTCATTTAAATTTTGAATCAATTCTTGTCTATCTTCCTGTCAATAACTTTAGTATTAATTTACATTGGGTATACTCCAAGCATGGGTGTTACCTTTATTCTTTTCAAAACAGCATTTAAGCTCAATTTAAAAGCTCTTTAACAACCGATAATTACATATTAGTGTAAATCTACATTTTATCTATTGTCAATTGTATAAACACTGATAAAATCAATGTAACTCAAACAAAACCTTGAACAAATATTATTCGAGCAACTTCCCGATTATACTTATTGACAAAAAATTATTGGCTTATAGCTTTATAATATGAAATATTTAATAATAGTTTTTTTATTCTTATTCAGTACTCTTAATGCTGATATCCCCGAAGGTTATTATGATGGAGCTGAAGGACTCACAGGAGAGGACCTTAAGACTGCTTTGCATGATATCATCGATGATCATATTGAGTTCCCTTACACAAGCACAAGCACCGATACTTGGGATATTCTCAAAGAAACCGATCGAGATCCGGACAACCCTGATAATGTGATCTTGATTTATACCGGCTGGTCAGTCGATGCAGAACAAGAATACAATAACGGGCAAGGTTGGAGCAGAGAGCATGTATGGGCTAAATCTCATGGTGATTTTGGTACTGCAACGGGTACCGGTACTGATGTTCATAATTTACGACCATGCGACATTTCAGTGAACTCTTCAAAAAGTAATAAAGACTTCGATAATGGAGGTATAGAGTATATAGATCCAGATGGTGGTCCGACAGGGTGTTATCGAACGACTTATACATGGGAACCGAGAGAGGCTGTAAAAGGTGATGTAGCAAGAATGATATTTTACATGGCAACACGTTATGAAGGTGATAATGGAGAAGTTGACCTTGAGGTAGTAGACTATGCACCTTCATCACCTAATGGCGAACCTGTTCATGGTGTATTTTCTACTCTGACGGAATGGCATGTAGAAGATCCAGTAGATGAGTGGGAAGAGAACAGGAACGATATTATTTATGAAGATTATCAAGAAAATCGGAATCCTTTTATCGACCACCCAGAGTTTGTTGAACTGATATACAATCCCGTCTATGCAGAAGATGTTCAAGTGTCATCTAAACACTACTCAATCTCCAACTATCCTAACCCATTCAACCCTATTACTACAATAAGCTTTGAAATAAAGGAAGGTGAAGTTGGTACCCTCACTATATTCAACTTGAGAGGACAATTGATAGAGTCTCATGAGTTTAATACTGGGAACCATGATTATACATGGAATGCAGATGAATATGGATCAGGACTCTATTTTTACAAATTGAAAACTGAAAGTAGCATACAAACAAGAAAAATGCTCTTACTCAAATAGTACAGTCGCACTTAGTTACTCTTTGTCTTGACATCAATCTTAATATTCTTAAGTTTTATTTTGGTGTTCAAACTCATAGAGCCGTTACTTCTATATTAGTCTTTCTATCTGGTTGTAACGGCTCATTTTATTAAACACTATCAAATACTAATCTTCTTGACACCTGAAACTATGTAATCAACTTTCTCTCAATTCAAAAATTAATAAATTAGAACTAAGGAAGTATTGTAAATGTTGCTTATAATGTATCAATGCCAGAACTGATATACATATTATTTAATTATTAATACTTATGAAAAATAATAATTACTACAGAATGTCCTTCACAACCGGTGGCCTATTCTTAAACGAATCCATCAAGATTGCAAAGGTATATCAAAAGTATCAAGACTGGGATAAGACAAAAGAAAAGGTCTTCGAGGATAACCTTCTACAATACTCTTCGAAAAAAACAACACAACGTGTGTATAGAGAAATCCAGATTAGGCTACGTAAACTATCTGATGATTTGATTCAGTTATTGATGGATGATAATATTAAGGAACAACAAATAATCTTATGGATTTCTATCTGTAAAGCATACAGGTTTATTGGAGAGTTTGCTACTAATATCATTAGAGAAAAATACCTTCTGATGAATTATCAGCTAAATAATGAAGACTATATGAGCTTCTTCAATTCGAAGGCTGACTGGCATGAAGAGCTTGATAATCTTAGTGATATGACAATCCAAAAGCAAAGGCAAGTGGTCTTCAGAATGCTCCAGGAAGCTGGAGTATTATCCTCTACTAACATTATCTTGCCTATCATTCCTTCCATCAAGATATTCAAGGCAATTTATAAGGATGACCCAAAGAATATCACTTATCTACCGATATCAGATATGGACATACAGGAGTTATTAAGAAATGCTCAATAAACACATGACACCCAGGCAAGTATCAGATAAATTGCCTACTATTATCACCAGTGAACGTTTTCTGAAGATGCAAGGCCTTGGTAAAGAAGTACCATTCTTTATCTGTCCTTATCTTCCTGAAGATGCCATAGAGATGCAAAAGGTTATAGGGCAGCTTATAAAGAAATTGAATCAGCAAGGCGTCAAGGTATTGGAGATTAACCTTTATGATCTTTCTTTAGAAATTCTGAAGCAAAGAAACCTGTATGAGCGTATAATGCAGAAGGAGCAGTCCCTAACTAAAGATAAGTTAATGGAGCTTCTACAGAGCGTACTCGATACAGAAGCACACCTGACACCAGCAATTGCTGAGAAGATGCAGCATACGGCTTTCGATGTTATGTTTATAACAGGTGTAGGAGAAGTTTTTCCATATATTAGATCCCATAATGTGCTGAATAACTTGCAAAGTACTGCCAAAGACAAACCAACCATTATGTTCTTCCCGGGTGCTTATAGCCACTCTCTGGATAAAGGAGCATCATTAGATCTCTTTGGAAGGCTGCATGATGATAAATATTATAGAGCATTTAATCTATGCCAATATGAAATATAGGAGCCGTATAACATGAATCTGAAAAAGATATTTAAGAAGCCTGTAGATAGAGCTATAGAGGGTGTTATAAAAGCAGATGATGATACCAGGATAAAGTTGGAAGTAGAAGAATATGTACTAACGAACGAAGTGGCTAAACAACTTGAGAACTTTCTGGCCGGATATAACAATTATGAAAATGCTAATGGTGCCTGGATATCAGGATTCTTTGGTTCTGGTAAATCACACCTTCTTAAGATTCTCTCTCTTTTGTTGGAAAATCAAGAGATCGAGGGTGATAAGGTTTTAGACCTTTTTCTACCCAAATGTGGAGATAATGAGATACTGAAAGCCGATTTGCAGCGTGCCGTAAACATCCCTTCTAAGAGCATCCTATTTAATATTGATCAGAAAGCCGATGTAATTAGTAAAACGCAGATAGATGCCCTATTAGCAGTATTTGTGAAAGTCTTTGATGAGATGAGTGGTTACTATGGCAAACAAGGACATATAGCACAATTTGAGAGAGATTTGGATAATAGAGATATTTATGACGAATTCAAGGAAGAATACAAGAAGATATCAGGTATGAATTGGTTTTCAGGTAGAGAAGAAGCTCTTCTTGAAAGTGAAAATATTGCTAAAGCCTATTCAAAAGTAACCAATACAGCCGTAACTCAAACAGAAGGTATTTTAGACAAATACCGGGACGAGTACAAAGTATCTATAGAAGACTTTGCTGATAAGGTGAATGAATATATCAAGAAACAGACTGCTAACTTTCGGCTTAACTTCTTCGTCGATGAGGTTGGCCAATATATAGCAGAAAATATTAAACTAATGACTAACCTGCAAACTGTAGCAGAAAGCCTGGCCACAAAGTGTAATGGTAGAGCTTGGATAATCGTGACTGCTCAGGAAGACATGAATACGGTTGTTGGAGAGATGGATAGACAGCACAGCAACGACTTCTCTAAAATTCAAGACAGATTCAGAAACAGACTTAAGCTTACCAGTCAGGATGTGGCTGAAGTTATCCAGAAAAGACTTCTAGCAAAGGATGATAACAGCATAGAACTCCTTTCTGATATATACAAAGCACAGTCTAATAACTTCAAGACACTATTCGATTTTGAAGATGGTACACAGTCTTACAGGAACTTCAGAGACCGGGATCACTTTATTTATAGCTATCCCTTCATACCTTACCAGTTTCCGCTATTCCAAAAGGCAATAGAGAATCTTTCTAAGCATAGTGCTTTCGAAGGAAGGCATAGCTCTGTGGGAGAACGTTCCATGCTGGGAGTATTCCAGCAGGTGGCCATCCATATCGCAGACCATGAGATTGGTCAACTGGCTACCTTTGATCTTATGTTTGAAGGTATCCGTACTGCCTTAAGAGCTCAACTGCAAAGATCTATATTAATAGCTGAGAAGAACCTTGAGAATGCTTTTGCCATAAAGGTACTGAAGGCTCTTTTCCTGGTTAAATACATCAGAGAGTTCAAGCCTACTATTCGCAATATCTGTGTGCTTATGTACGACCGGTTCGATAGCGACCTTCCTAAACTGAAAACTAAAGTAGAAGAAGCCTTGAACCTTCTCGAGCAGCAGACTTACATACAAAGAAGTGCTAACGTATATGAGTATCTTACTGATGAAGAAAAAGACGTTGAACAGGAGATCAAGAATACTGATGTAGAATCCTCTTCTGTATTGGAAGAGATTCAGAAGATAGTATTTGATGGAATAATATCGGAGCGAAAGATACGCGATGAACAGTACAAACAGGACTATACATATACTAAAATGCTGGATGACAAAACATACAGCCGTTCACAGGAACTTGCTATCCACCTCATAAGTCCCTTCCACGAACATTCTGAAAACGAAAAGGTGCTGATGATGCATTCGATGGGTAAGGATGAACTAACGGTCATAATCCCAGCAGACGATAGACTGATGCGTGATATGCAGATATATAAGCAGACCGAAAAATACATTAGGCAGA
>Ga0307991_1003480_pt1 | contig 10192 bp, 6 predicted proteins | sample EllFjometagen131_FD_203146 | JGI IMG/M metagenome (GOLD analysis project Ga0307991, IMG submission 203146) | Marine microbial communities from Ellis Fjord, Antarctic Ocean - #131 | ecosystem: Environmental > Aquatic > Marine > Unclassified | place: Southern Ocean | collected 2014-10-08 | reverse complement strand
CTTGCAATTTCAAAACACCTCACAAAAATAATGGGAGGAGATGTTGGAGTTAATAGCATTTTTGGAAAAGGATCAACATTTTGGTTTACACTAAAATTCAGAAAGGTATCAAATAAATAAATTGAATCCTAGTTTAATTCGTAAAGCATTCACTAATCTTAGAAAAAAGTACATTTTTGACGATAGGTTTTGAAACATAGTCATTACATTCTGCTTCAATTGCTTTTGTTCTATCACCAGTTAGCCCATAAGCAGTTTGGGCGATAATAATAACATCTTTATTGAAAAGACGAATCTCTTTGGTAGCTTCAAATCCATTAACAATTGGCATCTTGATGTCCATCAATATCAAATCAAGGTCAGAATTATCTTTGCAAATTTTAACAGCTTCGGCTCCATCACTCGCTGTATATATTGTATGGCTTTCCGCCATTATGATTTTAAGAAAATCCATTGATACTTTGTCATCTTCCACTAGCAACACCTTAAGGTTTTTAATGATGTCATCAGCATCAATATCAGTTACGCTTGTTTTATCATCTTGTTTTTCATTGGCCTTTACTATATATGGAATTGTAAAATAGAATGTTGAGCCTTTACCAAATTCACTTTCAACCCATATTTTACCATTCATCATTTCAATGTAAGCCTTCGAAATAGCTAGACCTAATCCAGCACCTTGGTATGCATTTTTGTCTTCAATATCTGCTTGAATAAATCTCTCAAATATAGCTTCTTGTCTGTCATTAGGTATACCAATACCTGTGTCTTTTACATAAAACTCCACTTCGACAGGCTCAGTGTCCTTTTTTAGAATATACCCAAATTCTATTGAACCTTTTTCGCTGTATTTAACTGCATTTTTTACAAGGTTTGTAAGTATAGCATATACTTTGTCACGATCGGTTTTTAAGATGGCTTCTTTTGAAAACAATGAATTTTTGAATGAAAACTGCATACCTTTTGCTTCTATCTCGGGTTTGAAGAAGGTATAAATGTATTCGATTTGCTCATTAATATTCGTTTCCTGAATATTAACATCCATTTGTCCTGATTCAATTTTCGAAATACTAATAATATCATTAATGATATTAAGCATTCGAGCTCCGCCTTTTTCGATGATACCGATATACTTGCTTTGCTGATCACCTGTTAAATTTGGCTCTTTAAGTAAGTCGGCAAAACCTATAATTCCATTCATTGGTGTCCGTATTTCATGGCTCATATTTGCCAGAAATGCTGATTTTAAACGATCACTTTCTTCGGCTTTATCTTTGGCTTTATACAAATTTTCGTTGGTTTGATTCAGTTCCTCGTTAATAGTTTCGTATTCTTCGTTCTTTGATTGTAACTCAAGTTCGCTTTTTTCTGCTTTTTCTTTTGATTTTTTCAACTCTGCAGTCCGAATTAAAACTAACTTTTCTACCTGGCGATGTCTGGTGATAGCAAACCCTATCGACAAAATTATTATACAGATAGCAATTACCATAAGTATAATAAAATAAGTTTCTAAATACCATGGAAGCAACACAGTAAATGGCCAACTTGCAGGGGATAGATCAATGTTTCCGTTCCGATCCATTACCCGAACTTCAAAAACATGGGAGCCTGTCGATAAACCAACTCCCCTTACTATAGTTATATTTTCAAAAGGTGTCCATGAATTTTCGTCAAAGCGATAGGAATATTGTAATAGGTCATCCGGCGTATTATCCCATTTGTCACGCCCCTCAAATACAAATTGTAATTCGCCTCTTGGTATGGCTTCGTGGGAGTTCATATCCGAAGGTATAACTGTTTCCGGTGCATTGGTATCAGCTTCAGGATAATAACAATAAGCTCCGTTTAACGCAGCTGCCCAAATTACTCCCTTTTTATCTTCAAAAACATCAAAAATCGTAGTATTGGGAAGACCTTCTTCATTTGAATTGGATATCCATGTTCCATTAATCAGCCTATGAATACCAGTTCCGGATGCAACCCAGATGCTGCTATCTCTGGAGATAGTCATCATTCTGGCAGTTTCAAATTCAGGCGATTGAACAAGCGACCAATTTTCCCCATCGTATTGTATAATTCCTTTGCTTCCACTAATCCAAATGTTTCCATTCTCCAATTCAAGAATAGAAGTTGAGAAACCCCATTCAAACTCTTTCTTTAAGTCAAAACTCTTTTTAATTCCTTTTTTGAAAACAATAACGTTGGTAAAAGTTACGATCCATACATCCTCATTTCGTGCCTGAATAATATCTGTAACTTCACATGCTCCCGGAGTTAATCCGTCAATTTTCAGATCTACAGCCAATGTTTCAATGTGCTCTCCATCATATCGAATAAGCTTGGATGTTCCATTCAAGTCCTGAAGAATAATAAAACAATTCCCATTCTTGTCCTGGTCGTAATACCTTATCTTTTCGTTTCCAAAAGGGAAAGTAACTGTACTACTTTTATCAACCGGATTAAATAATGCAAGTCCTCCTGTTTCGGAAATCCCAACAATCAGCAACCCATTTTTAAGAGAATAAATATCTCCTGTAAACACCACTGGATTAAACTGATGTGATTCCAATTTGTCATTCGACCAAAGAAAAAAGGAACCTTCCGCTGCAAACCACAATCGACCCCTTAAATCTTCATGGATTTTCTTAAAACGCTGACTTAAGTCCGCGCTTGCTCCTATCCTCCTCCACAAATTTGGAGTAAAATGAGTAAGCCCTGAGCCTGTTGCCAGCCAGAAAGCACCATTTGGCTCAACAACAACATCATTAAGTACACGATTTAATATTCTGTTTTTTGTTACAGATGTTTCTTTACCTCGTTGAATATGATAAAGGTTCCAATTTCTAATTATGCTATGCAATGGAGGGGGCGATTGAATCCCTTTTATTATCCAAAGAGAGTTATCATGTCCACGCCATCCGTAGTGAACTTCATCTGTTTGTGAAGTATATAGTTTTTGCCATGTTTTGCCATCGAACCCGGCAAGAACATTATGCTTTGATTTGGAAGACTTTGATATAAGCGTTAGTTCTCCATTTTCTCCTTCTAAAGGCTTGCTAAAATGGTATAATCCGTACGATTTGGGAACCTGAAAAATCGATCCATTGCTCCTGAAAATTGCTGGTGTCGCTTTGAACCAGGTACTTTGCAACTCCATCTTCTCCGGTAATCCAAACACTTCCATCCTGAAAAGTCGTCATGTCAATAAACTGCCCAATTTGAGATTCTTCTGCCCGTTTTATGATTCGTGTCTGTTCTTTGACTTTATCAAACTCTTTGAGATCACCATCTCTTAAAAAAAGGAGTTTGTTTCTTACACCCGGTGTTGGCATAAATGGAATTCCCGCATCAAATTCCAAATTTTGCCATTTGTCATTTGAATAGAAATTAACATTATCCAAATTTCCTTCATCAATACTCCATAAATTTCCGGAGAAGTCTTCATATGTTTTTCCAAGAATTACTGATGGATTGATTGTATAATCAAAATTATAACCATCATATCTTGCTATGTCGAATGTAGGCGAATGAACAATTGTAACAGCGTTATTTTGGCTTTTCGTAATGCTGTTTACCCACGAAATCTTTAATCCGTTTTGGGAGGTAAAAAATCGTTGTTTGACTCCTTCTTGTGCCTGAACATTCAGTGATAGTAACAGAAAAAATAAACTAATTCCCCAAAAAATAATTAAGTTTTTCAAAAAAGCCGTTATCATGATATATAAAAATTTATGGATATAAATAAATCTTTTTAAGTTGATTCAAAGATAACAAATTTAATGAAACAATAATTCTAGATAAATGACTTAAGATTTTTCTAAAAAATCTTAACAATTCCAATCTTATATTGCAAATTTATCGTATATTCGCATTCACTGTAATTTACATATTTTTTATGGGAATATTCAAAGCTATATTTATTACTGCATTCATAGTGCTCATTTCCATTCTTCAAACCTTCGCAAACAAGGATTATTCTCAAATAGCAAGGATTTCACTTGAATGTTCCCAAACTGAGCTGGCAGATGTGTTTGATGAGATTGAAAATGTTTCAGAATTCTTCTTCCTGTTCAATGAAAAACTTATTGATACAGATCGTGAAATTACCATGTCGGTTGATCATAAAAAAATAGATAAAATCTCAAACACACTTTTTTCTGAGGCTAATGTGAAATGCACAATAACAGACCGCGAGAACATTCTGTCTCCTAAATATTCACCTAATAGGCAACAGCAAGACTCAATATCGGGTATGGTAACCAATAATAGTGGTGAACCTCTGCAAGGAGTAACTGTGTTAATAAAAGGCACAATCAATGGAACGACTACAAATATAGATGGACATTATTCCATTTCAAATATTTCAGATATCACCACATTGCAATTTTCATTTGTGGGTATGAGTACACAAGAGGTACTAGTAGGGAACCAAACAATCATAAACATTATAATGATTTCAAATGTGATTGGACTTAATGAAGTTGTAGTCATTGGTTATGGTTCGCAAAGCAGGAAAGATGTAACCGGTGCAATAACAACATTAACTGCTGATGATATCAAAAGCATGGAGGTTACTGGTATTGATAAGTCAATTCAGGGAAAAGCAGCGGGTGTATTAGTTACAAATAATACTGGTGAACCAGGAGGTGGTGTTACCATTCGTATTCGTGGCACAACTTCTATTAGTTCAGGTAACGACCCATTGTATGTTATCGATGGTATTCCTTTAGTAAATACGCAAACAAGTAACCGTAATGTTGGTGAAAACAGGGTTAATGGCATGTCTCAAATTAATCCTTACGATGTTGAATCTATTGAAATTTTGAAAGATGCTGCCGCCACTTCAATATTTGGAGCTCGTGGCGCGAATGGCGTAATACTGATTAAAACTAAAAGAGGAAAAATTGGAAAAGGAGAACTTACAGTAGATTTGAAAATAGGCATGTCTGAATTAGCTAGACGTTACGATTTGTTGGGAGCTTCTGATTATGCCACCTTAGTAAATGAGGGCAGAGCTCAGTTAGCCGAAATTGAACCAGAATACTCTCCTTACTTTTCACAAAGTTTTATAAATAATCCAACAGTTAATACGAATTGGCAGGATGAAATCTTCAGATTAGGAAAAGTAGAAGAGGTTAACGTTTCTTTTGTTGGTGGAACAGAAACGACTAAATATATGGTTAGTTCCGGTTTCTGTAATCAGGAAGGTATCATAATTGGTTCAGATTTTAATCGCTTTAACATTCGCGCAAATGTCGACCAAAAGTTAGGAGATAGATTTTCTCTGGGTACAAATTTGTATGCATCTGTTATCGATCAGAGACGGATTAAAAATGATGGTAGCCCGGATAATGCTGATGCATCTAATCTCAATCATATTTATGGAGGATCTGTTCTCTCTACAACATTAGTAAAAGCTCCTACAACTCCTGTTTATCTGGCAGATGGCACTTTCTCTAATGATGGAGCTCAGAAAGAATATGGAAACCCTGTCAGACAAGCATTAGATGTTAATATAAACAATGAAGTAAATCGTATTATTGCTTCTGCCTATGCGAAAGTAGATTTATTACCAGGATTTAATTTTAGAGTTCAAGTATCGGGTGATGTCCGTAATGAACTGGAGAACTGGTTTGATCCACCAAATCCAAATGCATTTGAAGGAACTGATTGGAGAGGTCAGGCTTCTCAACGTAATTTTAATCAAAGAGCATGGACATTGGAAAACTATTTTACTTATAAATTAGGCATTAATAATCATAATTTTACATTCCTTGCTGGTAATACTATGCAAGAAATTATGTGGGAAAGTAGTTTCATTTTGGTAAGTGGTATTGTTTCAGATAAGATTCAAACTTTAAATGCCGGAACCGATATTGATGTAGCTATATCTGATAAACAAGCTTATGGTATTAATTCTTATTTTGGAAGAATTGATTATAACTATAAAGGCAAATACCTTCTTTTGTTGAATGCACGTTATGATGGTTCATCAAGATTTGGTAAAAAACATCGCTACGGATTTTTTCCATCAGCTTCGGTTGGTTGGAGAATATCAGACGAATATTTCCTTGAATCAGCCAATTTCTTAGCTAATTGGAAATTACGTGTTAGTTATGGTATTACTGGGAATCAGGAGATATCAAATTATGCATCTCGCGGTATAATGAGTATTGGAACAGGTACAAACACCGGTAGTAATTATAACAATCAAACTGGAGGGGTTATTGCAAGCTTACCCAGCCCGAATCTGAAATGGGAAGAAACAACACAATTTAACGTAGGCACAGATGTGAGTTTATTTAAAAGTCGTGTAAATTTTACCATGGACTACTATATAAAAACCACGAATGATTTATTGTTTCTGGTTCCAGTACCTAGTACAACGGGGCTGAGCCATAAATGGGAAAACATAGGTAAAATGGAGAACCGTGGTATTGAGTTTAGTGTGAATGCTAACATTATTACCAGCAATAAATTTAACTGGAATGCTGATTTTATCATTTCAAAAAATGACAATAAAGTTCTTGAACTGATGAATGGCAAAGATGTTATCGCGAGTGGTGCCGGTGGTAGTAGTATCGCCAGAGTTGGTGAGCCAATTAGCTTTTATTTATATGAATTTGAAGAATATGTTAATCCTGAAGATGGAACTGTTGTTATTGTTGATCAGGATGGAAGTGGAGGACCACCAAACGAAGAAGACCGTATTATAGCTGGTAGTCCGTTCCCGGATTTCTATGGAGGTTTTACCAATACACTGTCTTATAAAAACTTTGATTTATCCATATTCTTTCAGTATTCATACGGAAATAAAATATACAATGCAACAAGAAGCTGGATTGAAACATTGAAACTTAATGACCGTACAATTATTGGAACAAATACAACACAAGCTGCTTTTGATAACAGATGGCAACAACCAGGTGATATAACAAGGTACCCTGTTGTAAATTACGACGGTAGAAATAATCTGTATACATTGCCTAATACAGGATGGTTAGAAGATGGTTCTTATTTAAGGTTAAAAACTTTGACTCTTGGATACAATTTCGCTCCAAATGTTATATCTAAACTGAGTTTAAAATCTGCAAGGATATACATAACTGTAGTCAATTTGTTGACATTTACCAATTATTCAGGATTCGATCCTGAGGTTGACCACTTTACGGGAGTTAATGGTGGAGCCAACAGTGACCTGCTGAGAGGTTATGATTATGGCTCCTATCCGCAATACAGATCATTCATAATCGGAATAAAAATATCATTTTAGATTAATATAAGTTAGAATGAAAAATATTTATAAATACATATTGCTTTTCTCTGTACTTACACTTTTTAGTCAATGTCAAAAAGTACTGGATCAAGATGTATATTCCGGCGTTGAGATGGATGTATTTTACGATTCGCAAAGTGCAGCTGAAATGGGTATCACTGGTTGTTATAATAGATTCTTTAATGAAGGTTGCTACTCACAGCTTATTTGTTTTTTTCAGGTATCAACGGATGATATTAAGCAACCAATAGGTTGGTTATTTCAATTAAAAGACCGTACAAAATTAGGATTCAACTCATCGATTTCTGGTTTTAATACACCATGGGCAAAATTGTACACTACAATAGCCAATGTTAACTTCTTTCTTGAAAAAGTACCTGAAATACCTAATGATAAATTTACTGACAATAGGAAAAAAGAATTATTAGCAGAAGGACATTTTCTCAGGGGTGTATGTTATTACTATTTAGCCATGGCTTGGGGAGATGTACCAGTGGTTCTGAAACTGGAGACTGGTAGCTTGGAAAACAACCAGATTTGTAAATCTTCTTATGCAGAAGTAATAGAACTTGTAAAAGCTGAACTAACAATTGCAGCTAACGATCTGCCTGCAATATTGGAAAATTATGATGATATTTCTGCAACTAACCAAAGAAAAGGCAGGGCCAGCAGATGGGCTGCAAAAGCTTATTTAGCTCGTATTGCATTAATGGAGGAAGATTGGGCTGCTGCGCTGGAACTTTCAGACGAGATTATAAACAGTGGGATTTATCCTCTGGCAACATCATGGAGGAGCATTTTTGAAGAACCTATGAATTCTTCGGAATCAGTTTTTGAGCAGCAGAATGATTATTCTCCTGGTTTCTTTGGTTCTGGTATATTTGGCTGGTTTATGGGTTTTGATTTTGAGTTCGCTGAAGAAGTTTATGAGGTATTTGATACGGCTGATACATTAATGGTAAGTCAGGGTAAGGATATTCGTTGGGAATTCATGTTTGGTGATAATCCCTGGTCGGAGAATACGGCTATTCGCAAACATGTTCCTCCGCGTGGATATGACATGGGTGGAATTGAACAGATGAATTTTGTACTAATACGTACTACTGAATTGTATTTCAATAAATACGAATCTTTGATTGAGCAAAATTATGAATCAAATAAACAAGCTGCCCTTGATTTTCTGAATATAATTAGGGCTCGAGCAAAAGATTTAACATTTATGAATCCTTGGTGGTCAGTACCGGTCGGAACAACTGGTATTCCTGATCTTACTATGGCAGATGTAAATACTAAAGATAAAATGCTTAACGCTATCCGTAACGAAAAACGACGGGAAATGATTTATGAAGATGGTATGAGGTGGTTTGATTTAGTTCGTTGGGATAAAGAATACGCAAAACAAATTACAAATTCTGCTACGGATAATCATTTATTTCTCCCAATCCCTGAAAACGAATTGCTTCTTAACGAGGCATTAGTACAGAATCCGGCTTATCAATAAACAATATTGAATTTTGGGCATAAGCACAAAACGGAAATAATACGGATGGAAGAGACTCATGATTTATTGCCTAACAATGGATAAAATTCAAAACACGTTAGTGCCAATGCAAAAAATGATTTATACAAATTTTTGAAATTAATATCAGTGCCAGATGAAAAAACTTAATAAAAAAACGATTAGTTTATTATTTATTACTTCTATTGTATTAAATGTATTGTTTCTTGCTTATGAAATAAAAAAAAATCTATGGACACATTCACAAAATAAATTAAATCAAGAACTAGAAATTAAACAACCTGATTCTGTAACATATTTTATTGGGAGAAATGAGGTGTTTGTTAAATTACCAAATGATTCAAACGAGGTTATTATGCTTGGCAATTCGCTTACACAGAACTTTGAATGGCATGAGATGTTTAGATCCGTAAATATCAAAAATCGTGGTATTAATACTGATGTAACAAAAGGTATCTTACAAAGATTAGATGAGGTTATTGAAAGTAAACCAAAAAAAATATTTATTGAGATTGGGATAAATGATATTCGAAAAAATTATTCAATAGATTCAATTTTTAGAAATTATGTAAAAATCATTGTGACAATTAAACGTAAAAGTCCTGAAACAAAAATTTATATACAGAGCCTCCTTCCATCTACTAAGTCGTTAAACAATAAAATAATAGATTCTAATAAACGACTAAAAGATTATAGTGTTAAGAATAACATAGTGTTTATTGATTTGTATTCTAGTTTTGTGAGTGGGCAAATACTTAATCCCATTTATGATTGTGGCGACAATTTACATTTGAGTGGTTCAGGATATTTGGAATGGTGTAGATTAATTAAGGATTATATAAACGAATAAAAATCTAAGACCGCAATCCTTTCAGCTATAGAAATGGGTCCTAAAAAAAAATAATTTTTTGGAGAAGATTCCTCACGCTGAATTCTGTATAGAGTCAGCAAAAACAACATGAAATTTAGTATTCAACTATATTCAGACGGAATACCTAAAAAATTTGGAAATGAATTTGGGTTAGATTTAAAAGAAACTATTGAAGAACTAATTTATTATGAATGATTTTATAATCGAACGCCCTCCTGCTCCCGCAAAGAAACTTATAAATTCGAATAAAAAAAAAGGATACAACATTGCTGACTCTCGTGCAAGTCGGGGTAGTCCGTACGGACGCCCTCCTGATCCCGCAACTAAACTTATAAATTTGTTTATAAAAAAAAGGGAATCAACATTGCTGACTCTCGTGCAAGTCGGGGTAGTCCGTACCCTGTTTTCGTCACTTTTCTGAAAAAACACAAATTTTACTCTGTATACCCTATAAACATTAATGTATGTTTTTTATTTGGGTGACCCGTTGTATATTTGCTAAGTGTTTATCCGTAGGAAAAAGAAT
>Ga0307991_1003476_pt1 | contig 10199 bp, 6 predicted proteins | sample EllFjometagen131_FD_203146 | JGI IMG/M metagenome (GOLD analysis project Ga0307991, IMG submission 203146) | Marine microbial communities from Ellis Fjord, Antarctic Ocean - #131 | ecosystem: Environmental > Aquatic > Marine > Unclassified | place: Southern Ocean | collected 2014-10-08 | reverse complement strand
TTTTTAGTTTCAGGATTGGACTTTAATTTAATACAAACTTCGTATCCATCTTTTTTTGGCATCATAACATCGAGGAATAAGATTTTAGGGTTAAATTGCTGGGCTTTTTCCAAGGCTTCTTCTCCATTACAGGCGGTTTCTATATCGAATCCCTCTTTTTTTAATACAAAAGATAAGCTTCGCAAAATATAGGGTTCATCATCCGCAATTAGAATTTTTTTATTAGGCATTTTTTTCTCCTTCTCTTTCCGGGAAAAATTTATTAAAAAATTTCTGATAATCTAAAACCATTTCTTGTTCTTGAAAATTTCCCATAAAATATATTTGATATCCAATATAAATGGAATTCTCTCCAAAACGAGTAATCCAATATTTATTATCATTGGAATCATCTCTTATTCTCAATTCTTGTCCTATACGTAAGGTATATTTCTCACCTTTTGCATCTGTTAAATTTAACATGTTCGAGTCTTGTTTCTTTAGTACTTCTTTTATTTCTATTAAAAGAGAATCCAATTTTTCTTTTTTAGTTAGGTAGCGTTCTGCTCCCAGAGATAGGCATTTCGTTTCTCCATTTTTTACGTCATTTACGGTTAAAATAATAACCGGAGTTTTTTGAATAAGCGGATCTTTCTTTAAAGATTTAAGGGTTTCAATACCATCTTTTTTGGGCATTAGAATATCCAGCATAACTAAATCCGGCTTTTTCTCCCGACAAACTTTAAGACCCTCTTCTCCGTTAGAAGCAGAATAGACTTCATAACCATTCTTTTCTAAGAAAAATTGTGTTGCCTTAACAAAATCCATATCATCATCAACTAAAAGAATCTTTTTTTCTTCTTTTTCCAGAAGTTCACTGATTTTAGAGAAAAGTTCTTTCTTTTTTAAAGGTTTATTTAGGTAGGCGTTAGCTCCTAATCGGATACCTTTTTTTGTATCTTCTAAGACAGAAAGAACAATAATAGGGATAGAAGATAATTGGGGGTTAGTTTTTAATTCTTTTAAAACATCATAACCATCTACTATAGGCATAAGAATATCTAAGATAAGCAAGTCAGGCATTTTTTCTTTAACTATTTGAATGGTTTCCATACCATTTGATGCCTCAATGACTTTAAATCCAGCCTTACTTAACTCAAAGTTTAAATAACGGCGAATATTGGGCTCATCATCTGCTACCAGGATGACTTTCTCTATTAAAGATGAAGGTATTTTTTTTATTGCTGGTTCTGTTCTCTTTTTCGTTAGTGTAGCAGGCAGGGTAAAGTAAAAGGTGCTGCCTTGGTCCACTTCACTCTCTACCCATATCTTTCCCTTGTAGTGTTCTACAATCTCACTAGAGATAGCAAGCCCCAGGCCTGTTCCTTTTGACTTCTTCCCTAATAATCTATTTCCTTTTATTTGTATAAATCTGTCAAAGATATTTTTTTTGTCTTTTAGTTCAATACCTATTCCAGTATCGGAAACATAATAAAGGAGGTTATTACCTACTTTTTTTGCTCCTATTTTAATTTCGCCATTATCGGTAAACTTTAAGGCATTACTTAAAAGATTTTCAAAGACCTGTATTAAACGATCTTTATCAACATAAATAAAAGGAAGGTTTGGAGCAATTTCTTTCTTGACAGGAATAGATTTCTTTTCAGCCATCGGTAGGATAGATTTTACAGAGATAGATATAATTTTCTCAATATAAATAAACTCATCTTTCCATTCAATTCTACCTGCTTCGATCTTACTAATATCTAAAATATCATTAATCAGGCGGGTTAACCTTTCTGATTCTTTGTTAATTATTTTTAAAAATTCTTCTTGAGTAGCTTTATCTTCATCTTTATAATTTAAAAGTATTTCAGAAAAGGAACGAATAGAAGTAAGAGGTGTACGGAGCTCATGAGAAACATTGGCTAAGAAATTATTTTTTATTTCATTAGCCTTTTTTATTTCTTTATTAATGATGGTGAGTTCTTCGGTTCTCTCCTTTACTTTTTCTTCTAATTGTTCAGTATATTTCTTCAGTTCATCTTCCATCCTCTTCTTTTCGGTGATATCAATTAGAGATACAACCGTTTTTTTTGTATTAGGAATTATGTTGGCGTTGATTAATATAGTTAAAATATTACCATTTTTATTGACACCTTTAAATTCGTATTGCGAAAAAACTTTATATGGATTTTCCCTGCGTTTCTTATGATACTCCAACATTTTTTTCTGACCATCCTGATGGACAAATTTAGCCCATTTCATTTTTCCTTCAATTTCTTTTTTTGAATATTTAGATAATTGTTCAAATTGAGAATTAACTGAGGAAATTGTAGTATCTTCTTCCAGGATAGCCATAGCAGTACCTGTATTTTCAAGAGTCGTTCTATATTTTTGCTCGTTTTCTTTTATTTCTTCCTCTTTTTGTTTTTTATCTATAACTCCGGCTACCAAATTCGCGGTATGCTTCATTATCTGCATATCTTTTTCAGAAAAGTAGTTGGGGTCATAATAATTTATTACTACCATGCATCCAATGACCTTATCTTTTATTTTTAAAGGAACTCCCAGCCAGACAATTTCTTTGGTTATGGTGCTTATTTGAGATAATTTTATTTTACCTTCTTCTATCATCGTATAAATCTCTTCTCGATTGAGTAAAAGAGGTTGATTATTTTTAATGATATAATCACAAAAAGTATATGAAAATTCACTAATGTCTTCATAAGAAGGAGGAAGTCTGTCTTTTTCATCAAAATAACAAGGGAAAACTATTTTATTTTCTTCCTCATTAAATAAGGTAATGTGAAAATTAGTAGTATCAATAATATTGCTCAACTCTTTATAAATTGTTTGATAAAATTGCTCAAGTAATATAGGAGAATTAGCGACTTTGGAGATATTATAGAGAACTTCCTGTAATTTTTCATTTTGTTTTTGCTCGGTGATGTCACGGTCAGCGCCCCTGCATCCTAGAAGTTTTCCATCCGGGGAGATTATAGGAACACCGCTTGTTTCTATAAAAACGATATGACCATCTTTGTGAAGATTTCGATGGATAAAACCAATAAATGGTTTTTTTTTATCCAAATAGTTAAAAGTGGTAACTTTCAATTCTTCACGATCATCCGGATGGGAAAGGTCATAAAAATGCTTTTTTAGTATTTCTTTGGCACTGTAACCTAATATCTGCAAAACTGCACTATTACTATAGATATATTTCCCTTCAGTATTAATTTCCCAAATCCAGTCACCAGTATTAGTAACAACATCCTGAAAACGTTCTTCAGATTCCCTCATCTTTTCTTCTGCTTTATTGCGTGCAGTAAGATCCTGGGCTAAAAGGAAAAATCCAAAAACCTCTTTCCCAAATCCTTTTTTATAAATAGGAGAGAAGTTAAATGAAACTGGTATCTTCTTTTTATCTTTGGTTAAAAGATAAGTTTTGTCTGTTTCAGTATAAGATTCCTCTTTCAATACCTTATCTTTTAACTGGATAAATGATTCTTTTTCTGGAAAGATAGTATCAATAGGTTTTCCTAAGATTTCTTTTTCTTTATAGCCGAGAGCATCTTCCAGTGGTTTATTTATGAAGTTTATTTTTTGTTCAGTATTTATTCCCGCTATAAAACTGGGAATAGATTTAAAGATTGCCTGAAAAGTCGTGTCTAGCTCTAAAACTAAGAAACCATAACTTTTTATAATAAAAGCAGTGATAGCAATAAAAAACAAAATAGAAATATAACCAAAGGGATAAATATTATATCCAAAAGCAAGTAAAAAATCACTGCTTCCCGTAGTAGCAACTAATAATCCAAAAGAAAATATTTTTATTTGTTTCTTTTTTAGTTGGTTAGAGATGCTTTTATGATTTGTAAGTAGAAGATAAAAACTATACACCATTAAAAGCAAGAAATATGAAGCATACAGCAAGCCTAATAAAGTAGAATTATATACAGGGTAATATCCCCAGTTTGTAATCTTGATGCCAAAGGAAGGAGTCGTATTAACTAATAGGTAAAAAACACTAGAGATTAAATAAGCAAAAAATATTTTTCTTTTATGTTTTTTAAACTGGCCGATAAGTGCGGTTGATAAAAAATATACACTGGATGGAATAAAAGCTGTGCCTAAAAATGAATATCTATTATACCAAAGTAATGCTAATGCACTATTATTACTACTTTCAACCATTGCCATTCCAAAGAGCCATAAGAATGCCGTAAAACTTGTAATAAAAAAAGAGCGATTTTCTATTTTTCCCCGACTAAAGAGAAAAATCAACCCCAAAAGTAGTATTGTAATTGACGAATATAAGGTTAAAATAGATGTAAGATTAAATTCTTGAGTAATCATATACATATAATGCACATCCTAAAATATCACTTATTACAGTTTCATATTTTTCTAAATGTTATTACAAAATATTTTATAGATTTTTAAAAAAGAAAATACACATTTTATTAAAGTATATAGGTTTTAAAAAATAATTTCAAATAATACTATACATACCCGAAAAGGTTTACGCAAATCTGACATATAATGCTTTCTTCCCGTTTAGGGACGGAATAGACGAAGCGGCGAAAGCCGACGTCAAAACCATCATTCAATCGGGCGATTCCAAACGTGACCAGGAAGTCATCGATGCTGTAAGTGAACAAGGTCTGATTATGGTCTTTACCGGCACAAGATGTTTTAAACATTAATTTTAATGATACCAATTTTCAATTGAATTGATTAGTAAGGGTAGACATTATGTCTACCCTTTTTTTTGTCATTCTTTTTTCAATGAAAACTTTCAGGGAAAGTGTGGCAATTTGTTACTTCTTCTTATGTCATTCCCACGCAGGTGGGAATCCATACTTGCAACTTCAAAAATATTTCCCCAAAAAAGCAGGTTTTTAAAAAGTTATGTAGTATACTATTAATTGGGTTTACATTTAAATCCAAAAAGAAATTTCTTATTACCAACGATTAAACTAACCATTATCTGTTACACCTTGTATTTTTTGCTTTTATTATTGTTTTTTGCTAAAAAAATAAAAAGGAAGCGTCCCTAAAAAATGCAACACCTAAAAAGAAATACTAAGTTTAGTATTCTTTCCTTTCTTGTATAAAAATTCTTAAAAAATATATTTAAAAATATTAATTGCATTTTATAAAATAAACTTCATTTATTTAATTGTTTTGGTGAACAAAAAAAGGGGATTATATATGACAAAAATTGTAATTTTGAATTTAACAAATTAATAGTTGATGCAAAATATAATGATATCGTTACTCGCTGTAGAAAGATAAAAGATCTTTATTATTAACTGTTGGGAGTAATACAATAATGAAATCGTATAAATATATAAAATATTTTCCAAAACCTTTTTTAGAGGATTTAGTGAACGGTAAGACTATCCCAATTGTAGGAGCTGGATTTTCAAAAAATGCTGAAATCCCACAAAAAAAATCTATATTAGATTGGAATGAGCTCGGAAATGAGATACAAACGAAATTAATGATTATGAATATATCAATGCATTAGATGCAATTTCAGCATATTGTCACGAATATTCTCGAACTAAACTCGTTGAGAAATTAACATCATTGCTTTTAGTCGATTCGATCAAACCAGGGAAAACTTATCTAGCATTCTGTGAGCTACAATTTGATATAGTATGCACTACTAACTTTGAGTTTCTTCTCGAGGATGGTTACAAATTGGCCAGTAAATACTGTCGACCAATAATTGAAGAAGATCAACTCTCAATATCTACCAATTCAGAAAATGTGATATTGTTAAAACTTCACGGAGATTTACATCATCCAAATAGGTTGATTGCAACCGAAGAAGATTATGACTCTTTCTTAGAAAAATATCCTATACTTTCAACTTATTTAGCAAATTTATTAATATCTAGAACCCCTTTTTTTATAGGTTATAGCTTAGATGATAATAATTTTCGACAAATTTGGCAATTGATCAAAGATCGATTGGGCTCTTTGAGACGTCAAGCATATGTACTAAAAGTGTCTTGTTCACCACACGAAAAAGCCCGATTTGAAAGAAGGGGTGTAAAAGTAATTAACTTAAAAGGCAATCCTTTAGACTACCCTAAAATACTTCAAGAGACTTTTATGGAGTTAAAAGAATATTGGACGTCCTCGCTTTTAGAGAAGAATATTATTTCTGAAGATAATGCTATGGCGGAACTATCTTTGCCTGATGATGTTAAAAATAGAATTTCCTTTTTTAGTATGCCGATCAAGTTAATACCCTTCTATAAAAAGTATATTTTCCCGGTAGTAAGGAATCTAAACTTAGTTCCAATAAGCGCAGATGACGTTATTTCAATAGGTGATAATTGGACTGCAAAAACAACTGCATTAATAAGCAGATCAGAGTTTATTGTAATAGATATTGGATCAATAAGTACTTATTTTGAAATGGGTGTAGCCTTAGCTAATAAAGACAAAAATACACGAATATTAATCATTAAAGATGAGAATATTCCAATTTCATCAGAAATTCAATCGCAACAATTCATCATAACTAGACCAACTGATCCATATGAAGAACCTGAAGCTATTGCAGAACAGGTTGAAAATTGGTTTAATGAAGTTTTAGAACCATTAAAAAAGACTTATCAAGATGAACCAGAGAGACTGTTAAAAAAGAAAGAATATCGAGCAGCAGTTATCTCTGCTATTTCATTGCTTGAAAATTACATGAAAAATAAAATATCCGAATTTAAAAATTTTCAGGAAAGTAAAAAGTCTCTTTATTCATTAATGCAATTGGCTGTGAAATTTAAAATCATTAATCCAAATCAAATGGGAAATTTAAAAGAATGAATGAATGTTAGAAATAGTGCGGTCCATTCCAAAAGAAAAGTCTCGTATCAAGAAGCTAGAAGAATTGTAAAAGGAGTAATGAAGATAATTATAAATTAAGAGTATAAAAGAACAATCTGTTAACATACGAATCCACTATTCCACTCACTGCTGAAATTTATTTTAATCCTTTAATTTTCACTAATGCTTTCAAGAAAAGAAAATAAAACACAAATATTCCCTTTTTTGTTCCAATGAGGGAGAACAAGGTGTTTTCTTGCTCATTGTGTACACACAAATGATTTGTTTAACAATGAAAACAAATAAGCGCATGAGCGATGTCTTCTTGTTAAAATTAAATTATGATATAAAAAAGGTTTGGTGTTTAATGCCTTTATTGGTTGATATTTGCTAAAAATACAATATTATTGCAGAAAAATTGCAGAAAACATTGACTTTTGACAAATTGTTTGTTAATATCAAGGCGTAAAAGAAATTTTAATAAAAGGATAAAAATATGTTATTGAATTTCAAAGTTAAAAATTTTCGCTCGATCAAGGATGAGGTTATTCTTGATTTGCAGGCCACAAAAGATAAAACCTCTGAAGAGCAAGCTGTTTTTGAAGTTGGTAAAATAGCGTTTTTAAAATCAGCGGCTATTTATGGACCAAATGCATCAGGTAAGAGTAATATACTAAAAGCTTTTATGGCTTTTCGGAGGATGGTTTTAGAATCAATGTTACGAAGTAATATGAATATTGATTTACCAAATGAATATTTTAAATTAAATTCTGAAACAGAAAATAAACCTTCGTTTTTTGAAATGAAATTTCTAATAGATAATAAAGTTTATCTTTACGGATTTGAGATAAATAAAGAAAAAGTTTGTGCTGAGTGGTTGAAACAAGAAAAAGGAAATAAAAAATTATTTGTAAGAACAGAACAAGAAATAAAGAGCAATAGAAATTATTTTCAGGAAGCAACAGCAGCTGTAAAAAAACAAACAGCGGAACGGGTATTGTTTTTGTCAGTTTTGGCTGCTAATAATGGTGAGCTTTCCAATAGGATAGTTAAGTTTATTCAAAAAATGAATTTTATTTCAGGAACACAAAGAGGTAATACACTTAATTTTTCATTCGGTCAGTTTCTAAATAATCCAAAGATGTCAGAGAGAATAAAAGAATTTATTTTAAAAGCTGATTTTGGAATAGTAGATATTAGAGCAAGCCAAAAAATGGTTTCAACAGAACAGATAAAAAGCATTCCTGATAAATTCAAAGAAATATTATTTAAAGAAGATTCAAAAATTGCAGAACGGAATTTAAAATTTTTACACAAAAAATACAACGTTAACGAGAAAGAAATAAGAAGCGAACCGTTAGACTTTTTTGCTGAAGAGTCAGACGGGACTCAGCAAATGTTTGCTTTATCGGCTCCTTTTATTGATACTCTGGAAAATGGTAAAGTTTTGTTTGTTGATGAGATTGGTAGCAGTTTGCACCCATTTTTATGTCAGTATTTGATTTCTCTTTTTAATTCCAAAGAAAAAAATACAAAAAATGCCCAATTAATTTTTACAACGCATGATGTCTCACTTCTAAAAGAAGAATTACTACGTAGAGATCAGATATATTTTACAGAGAAAAATAAAAAAGGAGCAACTGAATTATTTTCTTTATCAGACATATCTGAAAGGAAAGGTGTAGATTTTGCCAAGCGATATTTTGAAGGTCGATATAATGCTTTACCATACATTATTGATTTTGAAAATTTGAGGTTTTACAAATAGTATGGCAAAGTATAGAGCTAAAAAACAATATCGAAAAGTTCACCCGAAAATTTTTGTTTGGTCACATACACAAAAAGCAGAGATTGAATATTTTCAGGATTTTAAAAACCATCTTCGCTCCCCGTTGCTTATGCCTAAAAAAAAGATCTGTGGGACTCCACAAGAATTATTGGTAAAAGTTATTCAGTGGAAAAATGAAAATATTTGTGAAGAAGACAGCGATCAAGTTTGGTGTATTTTTGATGTTGATGATTTCTACAAAAACAGTAAAGCAGAATTAATAAAAGCTGTTAAAAATGCGAAAAAATATAATATTAAAATAGCCTATGCGAATCAATGTTTCGAATTGTGGATTTTACTCCATTTTTTAAAACCAACATCCGCTATTAGCAGAGGAAAGAATATTGAGGAAAAAATTCAAAAAGAATTTAGAAAACATGGATTTGGCGAATTTAAGAAAAATCAAAAAGTCTTTAATGTTTTATTGCAATTTATAAGTGCTGCTGTGAAAAATGCAAAGAGCATTTTACCTGAATACAATGTTATTGATTGGAATGAAACATTAAGCGAAAAAGGAAATCCTTCAACTAGCATTCATTTTCTCGTGGATGAAATAAATACGAAAATACAAGAGAAATAAAAGATTCAAACCTCAACAGGATGATTGATAAATTATAGAAAATCCCTATAAAATGCTACAGAAAAAGTAGAAGTATTAGTCGCGAAAAAAGGAAGAAGAATTGAGGGTAAATGATTAGTGTTTTTTTCATAAGCATTATTAGATATTTGAGGACGAAAGAGTAGGCTATTTTTCAGTGTCTTTTTTCAAGTAATAGTTAAAAACGGCCATTCTTATCCAAATAGCCAGACAACTTCAGCTCTTTAGTTATTGCTAAAGAGCTTTCTTTTTATCGAGGTATTTATTGAAAAGAGGTATTTTGTAATTCAAATAGTATATTTGAATATATCAATTGTTATTACCTATGGAATATTATAATAGATGATGAGGTGTTAAAATAAAAGCTTTATAGAATAAGTGGACGGTTCTTTGTTTTACAATCTTCCTATTACCATTAGGAGGTATAGGCTGAAAGGTTTTAAGAGGAGTCATAATAATGCTAATTAAAGAAATAAAAGAAGAAGTCAATTTTATTAAAAAACATACCTTACAACCTGCCTGGTGGAAAATTACAAAAATATTTATCCTTTTGGGAAGTTTAATCATTATTTTTTATATTTTTGGGCTATTAAAAACAATTATTTGGTTTTCAATAGTAATAATTCTTGGAGTCATTATTCATTTTATTTACAGAATTAAAACACATATTTATACAAAATCATGGATGGATTTTAAAGTAATAGAAAAAGAAGGAAAATTAACTTACGGTCGTATTGGTTTTCTTTATTATACTTTAGTAATCATTATTTTTTCAATCGCAACAATAATTATATTACTAGTACAATGAGTTTTAACTCGATGAGTAAAAGAAGGGAACGGTTCTTTGTTCCACTTCTTGAGGCGTAGAGTGGGAATAAAAAATGACTAAAATTGTTTTAATGATTCGTTCCTGTTACTTTGGAATTCTCCATGAAATACTATACAAAG